>Ga0192241_10001_pt1 | contig 234815 bp, 206 predicted proteins | sample Koala_Koa27_I3_FD_131239 | JGI IMG/M metagenome (GOLD analysis project Ga0192241, IMG submission 131239) | Enriched cells from koala feces incubated with labeled cellulose particles, San Francisco Zoo, California, United States - Koala_Koa2-7_I3 ... | reverse complement strand
TGGATTTAATGGGCTTACGGCTGGCAGCATATGACGGTATGACCATGGCCGCGGCAAGAACTCCTGCCAGCAGTGCCGGCACCACTTTTTTCTTTATAATACGCATTATATACCTCCTTCTTTCTGTAGTGTACTCTCGGGGACTCCTAGAGTCCACCGTACCCTGTCATATCCTTACTTTATCTGCATTTTCATGTCATGTCAATATAGATTTCCTTAAGATTCCCCTGATGCCTGCCGCGGCTCACCGGACTTCCCGGATAAGGCAGTACTGCTTTAGGGAAAAATGCTTCTGCACCACGCCAAACACCTTGAACCCAAAATGCTCATACAGAGGCACATTGTGCGGATTATGGGTTTCCAGGGAGATCATCAGCTTATGGCTGTCGGCATAACGGATCATCTCGTCCATGAGCATGGCCGCCAGACCATGGTGCTGCATGGTGGGCCTTACGGCCAGGTAAATGATATGGAGACGGTTTTCCTGGTGCAGCTGCGCGGTCCACCTGGAATTCAGGTAATCCTTTCCCAGCACAAAATTCCAAAGGGTCTTAAGGCTTGGGTCTTCCCTGATCAGGTATTCATCCGTCTTCAGGGAGGCCCAGGCCTCGGCCAGATAGTATGTAAGGGGATTGTATGGCTCCGACTCATCTGATACCACCACCAGAGCATTCATCTCAGGGCTGTCGGAATAGATCTCACATGTCTCAAAAAACTCAGTCAGGTCGCATTCAAACAGTTCCGGCATCAGCCGTTCCCTGGTCTCCTGATCCGGTATCAGCTTACAGTACAAAGGGTCATTGGAAAAGCACTGCGTCAGCAGCTCCTCCAATTTTGGAAGATCCTCTTTTCTAACCCGGTATAGCCTCTGGCTTTCCATAATGCATTCAAACCTCTTTTCCTCAGAATTTATTTCCTCTAAATGCGTTTCCTCTTAATTAATATCCCGGATCATTTCCGCACATGATCCCAGCATCTGTGTCAGCCTGCCCGCAGACAAGGTCATGTATTTGATATCATCCTTATAGCACAGCACCTGATTGTCCAGGACCTGTTCCAGCACAGCGCGCTCCCGCTCCACATCAGCCTCCGGGTCTCCAAGCTTCTCCTTTAACCCCCGGACCAGTTCAAACAGGTTCTCGTGATGGACGATCCTGCCCGTTCCCCATTTCAGCCGGTCAGGGGGCTGGTCCAGCACATATTCGGTAAAATACCGGAATACCTCCTCATCAAACAGGAATGCATAGCGGTTGTTGTCAATGTCATATACAGCCTCCAGGGCTCCCCTCACATTTCCGTGATCCAGGCACTCCAGGGCCCGGTATACGGATTTCAGGTTGTTTTCCACGGACTGCTGGGGAAACAGCACATCATCATGCCAGCTCAGACGCACAAAACAGTCCTGTTCCCTGCGAAACGCATCAAGCAGGCGTTTGTTCAGCTCCCTCCATGCACCTACAGGCCACTCCTGCTCATTCAGCTCCATGATCTTTCGGTACAGCTCTCCAGCCACCCCGGCCCCCTGCTTCAGCGCCTCAAGGAGGGGCCCCGCATCCGTGCCTGTCCTGGCGCATATGGTTTGGTCCACGCTGTCCCTAACTGCCCAAAACAGCCGTTTAAAGTCAAGGGGCACCACCGCGGTCATATCCAGGGCCAGCACCAGGCTGCCGTAAAGTTCATGGTGAAACCGGTACACGGGTTCCTGGTAAAAATTCTCATTATCATACTGTGAATGGTAATGGGTCTCCATAAATTCCCCTGCGCTGAAGTCATTGACCATGGAGGGGATCCCCCCAATTGCCATGGAAAAATCATCGGACCATGTCTGGATGGGACAAAGGACTTCCACTCCTTCCGGGTAGGCGCTCCGGTCCACCTCTATCCCTTGAAGAAAATTTTCCATGAAATCCCCGTATTCATAGGTGCAGCGCACCCCGTCCTTTGCTCCGTGGGCATGGGCCGGCAGCTCAAAATTCAGGTTGGCCGTCACCTGCCCCTGCCACTGGGGACGGGCGGTAAACACCTGCTCATAGGCGCCCGTGGACCAGTCGTACTTGGAGTTTGACACGCCCCACTCCTCCGCTGCCATGGCGCAGAATACCAGGGTCTTCCTGGGCTTGTACCCAATCTGCTTCAAGCTCCGGGCAATTCCCAGCATCATGGCCACCGCCGCATTGTCATCCTGAAATCCGCTGAAATAGGAATCATAGTGGGCGGTGAGCAGTATCTTTTCGTCCGGCTCTGTCCCGGGTATGCATCCCAGGATATTATAATCCTCCTGGTCCAGCTTTACCGTTGATCTGGCATCAAAGAGCACCTTTGCCTCCCGGTCCTCCATGGATCCTTTTATGATATCGGCATCAGCCCGGGATATGGAAAATGCGGCAGCCTCCCTGGGTCCGGCAATATCCTGGGCATTCAGGGCCGTATCATGTATCTCCCCATATCCCTGCTCCTGAACCGCGATCAGGGCCGCGGCCCCCTTCAGGTAAGCCTGATACACGGGAAAATTGATCCACCACTCCTCCCTCTGGTTAATGTCGATCAGTACCAGCTTACCTTTTACATCCACGCCTTCATAGGACCGGGCCGTTCCCTTTTCCAGATAAATGATGGTAAATTCCTGAAATCCCTCGGTGCAAAACTGGGTCTGGTAAGCCCCCAGCTGAAATCGGTGCTCCCGGCCGTTCCTGTCCGTAAAGCGCATCACAGCACGTTCAAATTCCCAGCTGTCCACCTGGATCTTATCCCTGCAGACACCGGAGAGCCCCAGGGCTTCCATCTCCCTGTACAGCATTTCCCCCGTCTCCCGCTCCGCACCGGAACCCGCCGTGCGGTACCCCAGCACGGGGTTGGTCTTGTATTCTTCCATCCTTCTGGCCAATCCATAGGAATACCCCGTATCCACAGCCTGTTTTAACGCCTGTTCCCATTCCTCCAGCTTGTTCATGATCATCACCTCGATACCTGAAGGGCGCAGAAAATATGTGCTATTTTCTGCGCCCCTCCAAATCCAATTCCTGTTTTAGTTTACGCCTGCAAACAGGATTGGTCAAGTGTTTTGTCATCTTCTTTTTATGAGTCTTTTATCACATATCCCCTGGCGCCAAGAGCCTTGAGCGCCCTGTCAAAATCAGCCTCCCTGGTCAGGACATAATCCGTATTATAGGTGGACACCACAAAGATGCCGATCTTCTCCTCCGCCAGAATGGAGGATATCTTTGCCAGGATCCCGATCAATGAAAAATCCAGCACGCCCTGGATCCTGAACGCCTTCCAGCCGTCCTCTCTGGAAACGGCATTGCCCGGCACGCGGCAGGTCCTGCACACAAGGGACAGTTCCTCATCTGTTTTGCCGATAAAATAATACTCCTCCGTCAGATCCACCTGTGTAAGGTCACCGAGCCTGCACACGGAAAAATCTTCCCGGATCACCTTAAGCTCCAACATACTGCTGCTCCTTTCGCAGACATTTCCTATTCCCACTGATTCCAGTCTTTTAAAAAGGAAGTGCCATCTCGTCATTCATTTTTACAAATCCATATTTCTCATACAGGGGCCTGCCCATCTCCGTTGCTTCCAGGGAAATGAACCCAATCCCAGCCTGCCTTGCCTCTTTCACTAAAAGATCCAGCATATGGAGCGCGATTCCCTTTCTGCGGTATTCCGGATGGGTGTACATGTTCATGATATAAGCCTTCCACCCAGTAGGATTATGATACGTGGGCATGACCCGGTAAAAGCTCACGCCTCCCGCCCCCACAAACCGGTCTTTGTCAAATACCAGATAGGCGCAATGGGTCCTATCCCCAAGGGACTTTGCGTAGTATTCATAAGATTCCCTGCGCACCCAGGACATATCCACATCATCATCCAGCCGGTTGGCCGCCCTTAACACCTGGATCCTGGTATCTGCCAGCAGATCCAGGTCCTCTTTGCCAGCCCTTTGATACAACAGTCCCATCCTTACTCCTTCTCCTTTTTTCTCACTGCAAACATAATATCAATGGAGGGATGGCTGTCCTTACTCTTTTGGGTGTGGTATTCGTACTCCAGGTTCAATGCTTCATAAGGACTTCCCGGCAGCCATTTGGTATAAAAATACCGCTTAGCTTCCCCGATGGCCATTCCCCACCATCTGCCGAATCTGGGGCTTACGGTGATCCGGGCATAAGGCCCCTGGGGCAGGATGAGACGTTCCAGGTTTTCATGCTCCAGCGTGCTTCCCACCAGCAATTCAAACTCCCTGCTCTGTTTGTCGTAATTCCTTGACAGGACAAAATAGGGAAGGATTTCTCCGTCCCGGCGTCCCACTGCCTCATGATATTCCTTTGACATAAAATCTATATCACTGGAAACCGTCTTGTCATTTGACCCTTTCCACAGACCATAAAGGGTCATCTCCTCCAGTTCCATGATATCAACTGATAATCTTCCCATGCAATCCTTATCCTCATTTCTCAATCCTTACCCTCAGCGGACAAGGGTATGGATCCATTATAACTGATTATCCCGCTGATTCCTAGCCCCAGAATGTGTCCGGTCATTCACCCACAGCCCATGGCGGCTGCATCCAAAATAGAGTTTCCCTCCCCTTATCCTTGGAATGCGCACCTCGCCGCCCTGTTCCGGATACAGTTTTACAAACAGCATTCTGTCATATGTCACATGGCAGATAAAATTCAGATAATGCTCCTTTGTCATTTCATGGGAAAATGTAATGTAAGATTCATCTTCCACTGTTTCCACTTTCAGAAAATGCTGCCCGTCCTCAGGCTTTGCACTCAGCGCCGGCAGTTTGCGCCCGCAGCATGAAATTTCCCCCTCGCCTGTGGAAGTCATCACAGCATTGCAGCTGGGGCAGACATAAAACTTTACTTTTTTCATATTTCCTCCGTCTGTTGTGTTGGGCTCTAAATCGCCCAGCAGTATCTGTTCAATATTTACATTCAGAATCCCTGACAGCTGGTTTAACAGGGATACATCCGGGCACCCCAGTCCCCTCTCCCATTTTGAGATCGTCTTGTCACTGATGTTCATGGCATCAGCCAGCTGCTTCTGAGTCCATTTCTTTTCTTTCCTCAGACCCGCAATCAGCCCCCCTACCTTGGCGCAATCCATCATGCCCACCTCCGTTTACTATAATATTGGCAACAGTTCAGGATAGCGGAAAAATGGGGCAAAAGCGGGTGATAAACTTGCTTATAAGTCCGTTTTTGCATCCATTTCCACATCGGATGTCCTGAACCGTTGCATATGTTGGAACATTTATTTCCAAACCCTCTATGGAACAATTCCCAAGCCCTCTATAGAATACCCCCATACGCGCCGGATTACAATCAACGCTCCGTAGAGTCAGCGCTGGACAACCGAAAAATATTTTTGCATTGTGTTGTTTCAACAACATACATGTTGTTTTGATTATATTATACTAAAGCCAACACAATAAAAACCTTGGGAAATCAAAAGGAGGATCCATCATTATGGAAAACAAAATGTTCTGTTACCAATGTCAGGAAACCGCAGGATGCACCGGATGTACCCGGGTGGGGGTCTGCGGCAAGAAGCCGGATGTGGCCGCCATGCAGGATTTGCTGGTCTATGTGACCAAAGGCCTGTCCGCTGTCACCACCGCGCTGAGAAAGGAAGGCGCTGAGGTCCGTCCTGAGATCAACCACCTGATCACATTAAACCTGTTTACCACCATTACCAATGCCAATTTTGACAAAGAGGCCATTGTCAGCCGTATCCGCGCAACCCTGGATACCAAGAAGGAACTGCTTTTACTGGTAAAAGACATGGATCAGCTTCCCGATGCAGCCCTCTGGTCAGGGGACGATTCTGCATTTGAGCCAAAGGCAGCCACGGTGGGCGTGCTCTCCACGGAAAATGAAGACATCCGCTCTCTGCGGGAACTCATCACCTACGGGCTTAAGGGACTGTCCGCCTACTCCAAACACGCCAATGTCCTTTTAGAGGAGGATGTCCAGGTGGATGCGTTCCTGCAGCGCGCCCTGGCCTCAACGCTGGATGACACCCTTACCGCTGATGACTTGGTAGCCCTGACTCTGGAGACCGGCGGGTACGGCGTGTCCGGCATGGCCCTGCTGGACAAGGCAAATACACAGGCCTTTGGAAATCCTGAGATCACCAAAGTCAATATCGGTGTGGGAACACGCCCCGGAATCCTGGTTTCCGGCCATGACCTGCGGGACCTGGAAATGCTTCTTGAGCAGACACAGGGAACCGGCGTGGATGTATATACCCATTCGGAAATGCTGCCCGCCCACTACTATCCGGCTTTTAAGAAATATCCCAACTTTGTGGGCAACTATGGCAATGCCTGGTGGAAACAGAAGGAGGAATTTGAGTCCTTTAACGGCCCCATCCTTATGACCACCAACTGCATCGTTCCCCCAAAGGACAGCTATAAGGACCGCCTTTACACCACCGGTGCGGCCGGATTCCCGGGCTGCAGGCACATTCCCGGCTCCATTGGGGAGGAAAAGGACTTTTCTGAGATCATCCGGCACGCAAAGCAGTGCGCGGCTCCCGCAGAGATTGAGACAGGCGAGATCATCGGCGGCTTTGCCCATAACCAGGTGCTGGCCCTGGCCGACCAGGTTGTGGCAGCTGTAAAATCAGGCGCCATTAAAAAATTCGTGGTCATGGCAGGATGTGACGGCCGGGCAGGAAGCCGCAGCTATTACACAGACTTTGCAAAGGCCCTGCCAAAGGACACGGTTATCCTCACCGCAGGCTGCGCCAAGTATAAATACAACAAACTGGATCTGGGCGACATTGGGGGAATCCCCCGCGTGCTGGACGCCGGACAGTGCAACGACTCCTATTCCCTGGCAGTGATCGCCCTTAAATTAAAGGAAGTATTCGGCCTGGAGGATATCAACGACCTGCCCATTATCTATAACATTGCATGGTATGAGCAAAAAGCTGTCATCGTACTCCTTGCCCTGTTATACCTGGGAGTTAAGAACATCCATTTAGGCCCCACACTGCCTGCTTTCTTAAGCCCCAATGTGGCTAAGGTGCTGGTGGATAACTTCGGCATCTCAGGCATCGGCACCGTGGATGAGGATATGAAGCTGTTCTTTGGGAAATAAATTCCTTATGCCCCACAAACTGATCCATCCATAAGAAAAGGGCGCTGCACTCTGGTATCATATCACCGAGGCACGCCCTTTTTGTTCTGTTCTCAAATCCGGTTATCCACACTTCTCTCAAGTCCCAAGAAATAATTCGTTTACCGCAACCGCCAGGGGCCCGATATAACCGATGCGGCCACTGAGCTCCGACTTAAGGATATAATCCCCGTCATACATGGGATCGTAATACGTACAGTAATCCAGAAACCGTTTCTGGATGTGGTCCATCTCAAACATAAATCCGTAGATGATCACCTTGTCCGGGGCCAGCAGTGTAATGGTGTTCACCACGGTCCTGGCCAGGCGCTCCACAATATCATCGATGATCCTCTGAAGCCCCGGATCTTTGATCCCGATCCACTGTTCCATGTTTTTCACTTCGATCCGCTCCACATCACCGCCCGCAAACTCATAGAGCATGGGCATGGATTCCCTGGTGCAGGCGCGTCTCACCCTGTCTGCAATGGCATGGGTGGCCACGTGTGTCTCCAGGCAGCCATGCCTGCCGCAGCGGCAGGGAAGCCCTCCCGGCTCCACAATGTAATGGCCGATCTCAGCTGTCTTGGAATTCTGGCTGTCGTATATCTTGTTCTGTATGATAATGGCCGATCCAACCCCCGGCCCCCATTTGATGAAGAGAAGGTTTTCCTGCTTTTTGCCAGTGCCGTAGATCAGCTCCCCTTCCGCAAATGCCTTTACGTTATTATCCACCACCACCGGAAGATCCAGGTACAGTTTCATATACTCACCCACCGGCACGGCTTCATTCCATATGCGGTATGCGTGAAGGCTCACCCCCGTATCCCGCTTAACAGGCCCGGGCAGGGAAATGCCGGCACCCAGAACCGATTCCTTGGAAATCCCCTGTTCCCACATCAGCGACTTGCTCTCATCCGCAACCTCTTTTAAAAACACCCGGGGCTCCAGGGAACTGCCGGTCCTGATCTTTTTGCCGGCGCACAGCCTTCCCTTCAGATCACTGATGGAAATACAGGTCTCCGGCGCTTCGATACTGACGGACAGCACGTATTTATACTGGTAATTGATATCAATGGAGACTTTCTTTCTTCCGGCCCGCTTCTCCTCTTCCATCTCTCCCTTTTCCACAAGGATTCCGGCAGTGAGCAGCTGGGTACAGATCAGGGTGACCGTGGCCGGGGTCAGACCCAGTTCCAGTGCAATATCCTTTCTGGACATGGCCCCCCGGTCATTGAGGAGTTTCAATATGGCACTGCGGTTACTCACTTTTACATTTTCCAGGTTAATCCCCGTGTAGCCCATATCTTCTCCCTCCATTTCGCAAAATTTGTAATTCATATCTCATACCAGTATAGGCGCAATTACTTTTAAAATCAAGAAAAACCTTTTGGTCAGGCAAACACGGCCAGGGATACGCCCTGGAGGCTGATGCTAATAAACGCATACCTCCATGCCCAGCATATGGGCCAGCATGGCAAGTTCCTCTGCCACATTTCCATAGATCACCACAAAGTGGGGCTCCCATCCGGATTTTACGCTCTTTGCAATGATATCCCTGGCATCATGGTCTGTCTTTACCACCACGGAGGTGCCGCAGAACTGTTTGGGGAGGTCCAGGGCCTGGCCGGATGCGATAAAGAACCGGAAGGTGCCGTCCGCCTTGCGTCCTACCCGGAAGACGGTCACCTGGTCACACGCCCGGCATCCAAAGTCCATGACAGGACCGATCTTGCGGTTTGGATGTACTCCCACCCGTGCCCCCGTATCGGTTCTTGCCAGGGTGCAGGCAGCCATTCCGCAGTGCCAGAAGGTGATGGTCCCCTCCGTCTCGTCCATGGACACAGGATCTCCGAAAAAGGTTGCCTTATCAGTCATCTGCGTCCCAATATACATGGACAGTGCGCCGTACACATCGGATTCGCAGCTGGCAGCGATCCCCAGCGCATTGAGCATGGCCAGCACCGAACATACAGGTGTCCCGAAGGAGGTAAAAAAGTCGGGCCAGCACCTGGATGACAAGGCTCCTATGTGGTTATCCGCCACATAGTCCTTGTAGGCTTTGTAGAGTCTGGCAAAATCCCTGACATTGTTCTCCGGCGTCTGGTCCAGCCCCACCATCATGGATCTTGCCTCCTCCAGGCAGGAGGCGCACTCCTCGTCCGTGTAGGATCTGGCCTTGTCGATCAGTTCCCTGGCCTCTATGGAATCCAAGGTCACGCCAAATGCCTGCATCAGCTCCGCATCCAGCGCCCTTCCGAATCCAAAGCCCTGGGGCGTGTGGCCGATGGAGGCCATTTTCAGGCAGCGCAGCTGGTGCTTGATCTTTGCGGCAGTCACGGCAGCCTTCACAGAAGCGGCCACGGCATCTTCCTCCGGCGACCCGAACACGTACTCAAACTCACCATCGCGGAATGCACAGAGGGCATTGCCTGCTGAGAACGCTCCCGTCAGGGAATTAAGCCTTAACCGGCCACCATCGATCACAGGCTCCCTCAGGGTCCATAACAGGACCGGACAGCCAAAACGCTTTATCACCTCGCTGGCATAGGCGGCATTGGCAAAGGTAATGTTCTGGAGAATGATCAGACCAGGGTTAATGGTATCCAAAAACGAGCACAGGTCATCCATGGACAGAAGCATTTTATCCGGGTACACGCCGTCCTCTGTGATGGAGGAGATCATCCTGATGGATTTGTCAAATTCGATCCGGGCGCTTTCCAGGTGAAAGGTGGGAACGCCGATGGGTATGTATGCAACTTGGTATTTCATAATCTATATCTCCTTTTATAATCAATGATAAACCTTCCGCCATTTACATTTTCCTACTTAGCCAGCAGGGAAATGCCTGAAATGAACAAAAGAACATATGTAATCATCATGAACAGCCGCTGGCTCATCTTGGCGTACAGCCTGCTTCCGATCACCATCCCGGCCAGCAGGAACGGTACGGATATAACCTGTATCTTCATCAGCTCCGGATTCCAGAGTCCGGACCGGATATCATCCAGCAGAATGATGGTGTTGAGAACCACCCATACCGTGGAAATAGTGGCCCGGAAGCTGACCTTGTCCCTGATCCGTTTGGTCAGGTAGCCGATCAGAAGCGGACCGCCCGACACAAAGATGCCGTGGACAATGCCTGCCGGGACAAGGAGGAGGTACAGGGCCGGGGAAGTATTCCCTCCGCCCCCTAACGTATTCCCATCTCCTTGGCCGCTCTCCTCTTTCTCCTTCTGAACCTTCCAGATCCCCTGTACGGACAGCACGATCACAAAGAACCCCAGCAGCTGGTAAAGCACCTGTTCCTTTTCCGCAAAAAAGCCTTTGAGAAAAACGCCTCCCACAATGCCAACCGCCATCACTGCAACGATCTTTTTAAACTCGGCCCAGTTCACCTGTTTTCTGTGGCCTGCGTACACGTAGATCCCGGACAGCAGGCCCAGCACGTTGAGCACGGGTTTGGCTGTGTCATATCCCACCAGCATCAGGCTGGGAGGCATTGCAAGGATGGTCCCTGCAAAGCCTGTAATCCCCTGGATGATGTTGGATAGCAGTATGACAAGAAGAAATCCAGCATATCTCATCATTTACAGCGCTCCCCATACCTGTTTCGGATCTCCCCAAACAGCGGTGCATACTCCGAGGATTTTAAGTAAAATGCAGGGGTATATCCCAGTGGTGCATCCACTTTTACTTCTCCACCCTCATACATTTGCCCGGTCCACAGATGAATCCACTCACCCTCGGGCAGATATACATCCCATGTATCCTTTCCTTCCAGGTAAACGGGCGCAACCAGAAGATCTGGGCCCAAGAGGTACTCATACTGGATCCGGTATGCTCTCTCATCCTCCTCGTAGTGGAGGAACAGAGGACGCTGAACCGGAATGCCTGTTTCGGCATTTTCCTTTACCAGGGTTTTCATATAGGGTGCCAGCATGGTATAGATATCCACCAGACGCGCCAGCTGTTCCATGCAGTCCTCGTCCTCATAGTACTGGAAGTTGGAATCCGGCCGGTTCCCCTCATGGGTGCGCATCACAGGGGTGAACATGGCCATCTCGGACCACCGGAGGAACAGTTCCTTTGTCCTTGTGTTGTCAAACAGGGAGGTGTATCCTCCGATATCGCTGTGGTTCAGGCCGCAGCCCGTCATACCGGAGCTTAGGGCCGCGCAGATCACGGTAGCCAGTCCGTCATGGATGGAAAAATCCACGGACTGGTCGCCGGCCCACAAAAGGGTGCAGTACTTCTGGCTTCCGGTTCCTCCTGCCCGCATAAAGTACACGGCCTCGCCCAGCTTGCCGCTCTCCTTTACCGCGTCATAGTTGCATTTTGCCCAGAGGGCCGGCCAGCGGTTGTGTTCAATCATGGGGGATTTGCCGCTGTAAAGCCGGATGTCATCCGTGGGCAGATATTCTCCGAAATCAGCCATCCAGCCGTCCATGCCGATGTCCAGACTGTGCTTTTTGATGACTTCATTCTTATACCACTCATAGGCGTCCGGGTTGGTCAGGTCCACCACGCCGCAGTAAAATTCTCCGAAATCCACCAGATAGTCGCTTCCGTCCCCTTTTGTGGCAAAGTAGCCTTTTGCCTTTCCCTCTTGGTACAATTCTCCGTCATTTACAAGATAGGGATTGATGTAGCCCATGAAGCGGATGCCCCGGCCGTGCAGCTCCTCTATGTGTTTGGGCAGGTCGGAGTACATCTCCTTATGGTACTGCCAATCCCACTGGAGGCGTTTTCCAAAGGAGGTAACTCGTTTGCCGCACCAGTCCTGGCACCATAGGGCAGACACCTTGATCCCTTTATCCAGGGTCTTTTCAAGCAATCCAAAGGAGCGCTCGTTTCCGCCCTGGACCCCAATGACCAGACCGTTGTACACCCACTCCGGAAGCTCCGGCTGGCGGCCCAAGAATGCGGTCAGCTTTTCCAGAAGCTCCACAAAGGTGGGAGCCGCCTCGATGCGTATGGATGCCGGAACCTCCCAAATCTGCAGCTCATGAAATACCTTGTTCCTGAAATCAAAATCAGCATAGGCCGTGGAATCCACATGGAGATAATAATGCTTTGTGGATACAAAGGTAGGTTCCGGATAATTGGTATTGTAGTAATCGCCCCCGGCCTTGTTCTCCACATCGGAGCGCCATGTCACGTAGGTGGTCTTATCCCTTCCTACTCCCGGTTCCGAGGTCCACAGAGGAAAATGCCGTCCCCGCAGGTTAAAATAGGACATCTGCTCTCCGCAGCCATAGCAGCATTCCGACTCGTCTGCATCCACGCGTAACCAGAACCGGTTGATGCGCGGATCTGCCCGTTCAAAGGAGAGAGTGGCGCATTCCCCTTCCACCTTCACGTTCATCTGAAGCCGGCCCTCCATATCAAGGCAAATGCCCTCCGGGCCTTCTGTTATCTTTGTCACACTCAAAGGACACCGTTCCACCACATAGTCCCCGATCTTATAGTTGCCTCTGTACATTTCCACGGACTCTTCCCCGTATCCCACATAGATTGCGGGCTTCCCTATTTTGCAGTCTAATATGGTGTGTCTGCCTGATTTTAATTGCCAGTCCATTTCATTGCGAATAAACTCCATGTGAAACCTCCCAAATGTGATTATTGTTGATGGCATGTTTGGAAAATGCTTTGGTTACATCTCAGCGTTCACTGCCCGGCATGTGCCTGCCTGCACCCGTTTTTTTTTCTCTGACAGGTACAAGATCACGGTCTCAGCCACAAGTACCAGGGTCACTCCGCCGATCAGACCCATGTTGCGGTCCGGCGTTGCAAGACCTGCGGGCGAGAACAGGAAATACTCATATACCAGGAAGGAGACAAGCCAGAATGCCACTGCATTTTTATGTACCCACGGAGTCATGTCGTAGCTTAAGTTCTTCTGAGTGCTGTTGTCAAATACCTTGTCGTTTGGACTGATCCTGGCACATACAAAAATGATAGCCAGCATTATGACAAAGGAGATCGCATAAATGTGCATGTAGTTGATGCCCAGAATGGTATTGGTGATGGGCAGGTCAATGTACTTGAACCAGAACTTGTAGCCCGAATAGAAGAACACATGCCATACGGATGCTGCCACGGCTCCCAGGGAGGAACCTTTTTTGCTGAACATGCCGATCAGCACCAGGGTGATAATGGGGATATTGTAAAATCCGGTAAAGCTCCGTCCAAAGTCATACAGTCCGGTGCTCAATACCTGCAGGAAGGGGGTGAAGCAGATTGCAAATGCCGCAAATCCCCATCCAATGTTCTTTGCATATTTAACGGTCTGCTCATCTGACAGATCGGGGTTGAAAATTGGTTTGTAGATATCCACCATAAACACGGTGGAAGCCGCATTCAGAAATGAGTTATAGGTGGAGATAACGGAGCCGAACAGGGCCGCGCAGAACAATCCCACCACCGGCCATGGAAGGGATCTGGCAACCAGGGTCGGATAAGCAAAATCCTTGCTCTCAAGCCCGGTTCCCACCAAAGCTGCTGCGATGACGCCCGGAAGCACCAGGAGCAGGGGAACCATCATTTTCAGGAAACCGGAGATCAGAACGCCTTTCTGTCCTTCTTTTAAGTTCTTAGCCCCAAGAGCTCTCTGGATCAGCACCTGGTTGGTGCCCCAGTAGAACAGGTTGGCTAACACCATGCCGGTGAAGATACATGCAAAGGGGACAGGATCGTTTTTGCCGCCAATGGCATTTAACTGCTCATAATTATTATCCAACACATAGCTGACTCCTGAGAAAAGTCCGCCGTCCCCTTTGGCATTTCCCACTGCAATAAAACCAAATACCACCACCAGCACGGAACCTACGACCAGCAGCACTCCGTTGATGGTGTCGGAGACAGCCACTGCCTTGAGGCCGCCCAGAACAGCGTACAGGGCGCCGATAATGCCCACCAGAACGATCAGGATGGTAAGGGCTGTTTGTGAGCTGATCCCAAAGATATTGGACAGGTCAAAAATCTGGTTAAAGCCAATGGCGCCTGCGTACAGACACACGGGAATACCGATTAAGAGGTAGCCCACCAGGAAAAACATGGATACCATACGGCGCACAAAGATGCCGTATCGCTCTTCCATAAACTCCGGAAGGGTGGTATAGCCTTTCCTCAGATACAGAGGAAGAAATACAAACGCCATAACAATGGTCGCAATCGCGGCCGTTGCCTCCCACGCCATACCCGACATGTTGGCCGCATAGGATTGTCCTGAAAGGCCCACCAGGTTCTCGGCCGAAAGGTTGGTCAGCAGCATGGAGCCTGCGATGAAGGTGCCTCCCAGTCCGCTGCCTGCCAGGAAATATCCCTTGGCGGTTTTCTGGTCATCCCCGCCCTTTACGATCTTTGCTGATATCACGCCCACTGCGGCGGTAAAAAGAATAAACGTCACTAATGTAAACATCAAATGTTCCATAAATTATTCCCCCGTTTTTAATTTTGTACAATTTACCTGTATACTCAGTCGGGCCGTTGTGATACCATGTATATGCGTCAGAGGTACACATGCCTCAACCGTATGCCGCCCGGGTCCAGCCCCATCTGCCAGGATACAAGCTGTACCCGGGCGGTATTTTTTATTTTTTATGGATCGTCCGCCATAATATTTTATGCCTTGTATTTCAGTTCTTTATTCTCTCCCAGAAGTCCGGGGTATGCTCCCTGCCGGATCAGCGGTTCACGCTCCGGATGGGCAATCACCCATTTGTTGCGCTGCAAAAGGAGTTTTCCCTCCTGGTCAGCCGGTTCCGGTCTGCGCTTAAACGGCGTGTTGGTTCCTCTTGGAAGAATTACGATATCCTTAAATCCCTCATCACTGGTCCTGCAGGGCGAGAGGTGGAGCGTGGTCTGGTACATCTCAACAGCTGTTCCCTTTTCCACAAAGAACACGGCCGCGTCCTCCACCTTGTATGTATTGTCCTTTATCTCCCATGTATGTCCCAGCACCAGCATAAAATCCGTCACCGCCACGTTGATCTCGCTGCCCTTGTGGTATTCAAATCCATTGTAGGTGGTATTCATTCCATTACAATATCCCACCTGGATCTCCATACCGCCGTAACAGCCGTCTTTCACAAGCACCGCGGCCGGTTCCGCCTCCAGCTCCAGGACACAAGCCAGGTAAATATTCCCATTCTCCGGTATGGGAGTATGCTGCTCCATATAGGAGATCATGTCTGAAAAGTCATATCCCTCCACCACACGGCCGTATGTCATAAATTCCCTGTCATGAACAGAGTAAACCGTGACATCATTCACCTTGTTCAGTTGTTCCAGTATGGTATCCCTTGTCATGATTCCCCCCTCACCACCTTTATCGTAGCACAAAAATCTTCTTTTCCATATCCCTGTTCCAGCGCCTTTTCATAAACCCGGCCGGCCGCTTCCTCGCCCTTCATATCCAGGCCGCATTCCGCTGCCAGTTTTAAACAGATATTCACGTCCTTGGCCATGTTTTCCACAGAAAAGGCCGTGGTATAATCCTCCTCCTCAATGGGGCCTTTCTTGGAATCCAGATAGAAATTCTGGCCTCCTCCATAGGAGACCGCTTCCGCATAATCCATGACGGAAATACCGTTTCTGGCTGCCAGGGCCAGTGTCTCATTGACGCCGTTCTGGATCTGTGACACCAGAGCGTTGTGGCAGATCTTCATCACCAGGCCCTTGCCGTTCTCACCCATGCGCTTGACATGTTCCCCCATGTACAGAAGAATGGGGCGCATTTTCTCACATGTCTCCTCATCTCCGCCCATGTAGATGCCCAGCTTGCCGGCGATAGCCGCAGGCTTTGACTTTACAACCGGCGCATCCATGAATCCGGCCCCTGTTTTCTTTACCATCTCCGCGATCTCCACGGAAACGCCGGGATCAATGGTACTCATGTCAATACAGGTCTTGGTGGAGTCCAAAACATCCAGGATTCCGGCGTACACTGCCCTGGAATGTTCCGACTTTGGGACCATGGAAATGATCACATCCGAATTCTTTGCCAGTTCCACGGAATCCTTGCAGGCCACCGCGCCCTTTGCAGCCAGTTGCTCCACCTTTCCCTTTACAAAATCGAATACATACACCGTATCATCATGTTTTTTTACAATATTCTCGCTCATGGATTCACCCATGATGCCAAGCCCGATAAATCCGATCTTCACAGCAGGTCCTCCTTTACTCTGTAATGGTGTTGTCCCATGCATTGATAAATGTCCCGATTCCCTGGTTTGTAAATGCATGCTTCATGGTATCCTGATACACGGCCAATCCGGTGGTCACGATGTCGGCTCCGGCCACCGCGCAGTCCACGATCTGCTTCGGTGTGCGGATAGCTGCGCAGATGATCTGGGTCTTTCCATAAAAGCCGTAGTTCTTATAAATGTCCACAATGTTCTGTATGTATGCCTTACAGTCCTCTCCATTGGCTTCCTTCCATCCGATAAACGGGGAGACGAACAGGGAGTTGTTCTTTGCCGGAAGGATGGCCTGGGCCGGTGAGAATACCAGTGTCACATTGGTGCGGATTCCCTCTGCCTCCAGCTTCCTGGCCGCTGACACGCCCGCCTCGGTTGCCGGGATCTTGATTACGAAGTTGGAACTGATGGCCGCGATCTTCCTGGCCTCAGTGACCATCACCTCCGCCTCATCCAGATGTGGGTTGATCTCAACAGACACAGGAAAACGCTCATATCCGTCCAGACTCTCGGATTTGATCCAATCCGCTATTCCCTGGATGGCTGTGAGGAACGGCTTGCCGCTTAACATAATGTGTCTCGGGTTGGTGGTCACACCATCAATGCCGAATGTGTTGTACGCATACTGGATCTCATCAAGCTTTGCACTGTCTAAAAAATACTTCATAATCTTACATCCTCCTTATATTTCCTTCTTGTTTGATTTGTTAATTTGATTAATCAATTCTTGTGAAAGAAAGCCGAACAGATAAGCGCTGTATTATTGCCTTTATTCCATCAGCTTGTATCCAAATAATATAGTAAACCTTACCAAATGTCAATGGACTTCTTCCGATATTTTTGATTTCGTCATATTGTTTAATTCATTTAATTAATTTTATGCAAAATGACAAGAGTCTCTATTTGTGGTTGGGATCCTTCTCTCACATGCCCCCGTCTCCCGTTCCGGCGTCAGGGCATGAAAATACCGGCGTCATCAACGCCGGTATGGGATTTCTTAAAATTGTTGCTATCTGCCGGTATGCCCGCAGATCATCTCTGATAACGCCCTGCTTGTGCTTGGCGCCACGTTTTTTCTATTTTCCACACCATTATAATACCACAAAAACGGCCTAAATACAGGACTTGTAATGGTCTCCCAGGGCTTTGAATATACCTCTGCTGACCGTTGAAGAATGCAACCTGCTGCGGACCCGCTTCCTATCTTCTTGCGTTGAAGAGATCTGCACATGCATAAAACCCGCGATCCGCTCAGCAGTCAGCCGGATTCCGGGAGCCGGTCCATATTTTGAACAGGCTGCTTCCGATTATGCTGCGCGGATACGCTTTGGAATTGATTCCGACTGTCTGGAAACAGTGCTCTACGCTTCAAACCAGACCCAATCATTTTCCTAACCCATTTTCCGATTCATTTCCCCAATCCGTTTCTCCAAACACATACGTTCTGATCGCCCAGGCCACCCCATCCTCCTCATTGGAGAGGGTGCGGTACCGGGCCGCTTCCAGGATGCACGGCATGGAGTTGGACATGGCAACAGTCCAGCCAAAATCCTGGGTAAACATGGACAGGTCGTTGTCGCTGTCCCCCAGGACCATCACGTCCTCCAGCGGGATCTGCTTTCGCCCGGCATAATACTTAAGGGCCAGTCCCTTTTGGGCATTCTTTCCAGTGACCTCGATATTGGTGGGAAAGGAGGAGGCCACTGCCAGCTCCGCATAGGCCTGGAATTCATCTTTTATCTCCATCACGGTTTCCTCCGCCAGGTCATCGGCACATATTTTATAGACCGACACCTGGGAAGGGATCTCCGAGGAATGCCTGATAAAGGTGATGGAGTCCATCCGCTCCTCAACCCGTTCCCGAAGCAAAGGCGGCAGCCGGCCGGGATCCGCTATGCCGCCGTTCCAATGCCTGCACAGTTCGTCCAGCACCGCCTCCCTTTTTGAAGTGCTGTACCATCCGCCGGACGTCATGAATTTCATGGTTGCCCCCCGGCTTAGAAGCACTGACTCGGCATCGGCCACATCCTGCCGCGCCATGGGTATTTCCAGCAGCCGTTTTCCTTCCCTGTCATAGACGGCAGCGCCGCTGAGGCAGATAAACCCACACTTGATCCCCTTGCTTTCCAGCAAGGCTTTGGCTCCGCCATAATCGCGGCCGCTGCATATTATAAACTCCACTCCATACTCATCCAGAGCCTGAATGGCCCTGATATTGGCCTCTGAAACATCAGAATGCCGATCCAGGAGCGTGCCATCCATATCGGACGCAATTAAACGTATTCCCACAAAGTTCCTCCTTCATCATCCCTGCCCCATATGTATTGGGGTGTTTTCTTTCTGTCCAGCTGCCTATAACAGCTTTTGATACAGTTCAAACCGATCCAGGCCGTATTTGCCGTATCCCAGATCCACTGTATCAATATACTGAAAGCCATACTTTCTGTACAGCCTGATCGCCGGCAGATTCTTTTCATATACATCCAGGCGTACAGCCTTTGCCCCCTCGGCTTCTGCGTGGCTTATGATAAAATCCATCAGCTGCATTCCCACCCCTTTGTTCAGATAATCCGGGTGGACCGCTAGGGTGTACACCACCAATATGTCCCGGTAATCCAGGTCCGTATGCCAGTCCGCCTTCTCATATCCCGGCTCAGGCTCACGGCGCAGGATCACAATCCCCGCAATAGGCCCCGGTTCCCGGTTCCCGCACTCCCTGGCCACATACAGGCACCCTTCCCCGATCCCGCTCTCAGCAGTGTCCCGGGCCGGATAGATACCGCTGATCCATCCGGGATAATTAATATGTTTTCCCAAATGCTCATGTAACCTGCCATACAGCTGTTCCAGCTCGTCCGTATCAGCCGCTGTTCCCTTTTCGATCACCGTTGTCATATGCTGCTCCTCCGTTTACCCCAATGGGAAATTCACCTTTCCCCTCTCTTCATTATAAACAGTTTTTTACTTTGGCACAATCGTATTTTAGGATTGGTTCCTTCTGTACATCTCCTCCCTTTCCGTTTGTGTCAGCGCCCTCTCCACCAGGGCCGCTATGGCAAACACCGCCAGAAGATTCATTAAAAAGCGGCAAAGGGAAAACGCAGCTCCCAGGGAAGATATCTCAAACAGCAAAAGAGGGATCCGTACGCTTGCGCTGGAACACAGGAAAATGAGTACATTGGATATCCTGCCCCCCTTTTTCAGGAGCATGCCGGCAATGGGCAGCAGTGCGTAAATAGGCACCGCAGTTACAATCCCAATCAGCAGTGAGATGGCCATACCCCTAAGCCCGGAATCCGTTCCCATGATCTGCATCATTTTTTCTTTCTCCACCCACACGTCCATCAGGCCTACGCACAGAAAAACAGGGATCAGATTCCACAGAAACTGAACCGTCCCCTTTCCCGTATACACAAGCACATCCTTGGCTCCATCCGGCCGGATCACAATCAATACAGCGATCAGGGCCGCTGCCAGCCCCCATATCCTCCTGTTCTTCATGCCAGGATCACCCCCAATGCCCAGGATGTGATAAATGCGGACACAAAGAAAAAAAGGTTGCGCAAAATAGAAGCCTTCACTCCCAGATACCGTATCTCCAGTGGAAGCGTGGCAATTCCCACCGTGGTGAGCGTGGAGATAAACACTGCCATCTGGGGAATACCAGCCCCACTTTCAAGGAGCCGGGAGACCATAGGAAACACTGCCAGCACCGGTACCAGGGCAACTGCTCCGGTCAAGGCTGACAGGACCATTCCCCTGAAACCGGACCCGGTTCCGATCACGTCCCGGATCATCCCCGGTGTCACGGCTGTAAATAGAATGCCTGTGATCAAAAGGATGGTGAGAAAATGGGGCAGCACTCCCAGAAACATGCGAAACCCCTTTTTTACTGCCTGATTTGTCTTTTCCCGGTCCTTACGGAAGGATACGGCCAGACAGGCTGCGGCCGCTCCATATAAAAGCCCTGTAAATGTCAGATTCATTGATCTACCTCCTGTTATTTCCTGTTTTGCCCATTATAATTTAAAACCATTAAAAAGTACGTTGCACAGGCAACCAAAGAGGCAAATCACCCTATTGCTTTTATTCCGTTTATTAGATATAATATGATCAAGGTAGATTTTCATATTGTTTGCTAAAGGGATCTATCCATTATTTTTACACCGACAAAGGAGAACAATTCAAATATGGTACTTCAGAATAATACATCGATTAACAGTGATCCCAGCAGGTCTGCTGCAGCTCCCACCAACAAATCCAACAAAATAATGGCCGGTACGGACAGCAGTATCATCAAGTGCATATTGGATGAAGATCTGACCATTCTGGTGGCAAACGCGTCCTTTTATAAGGAGATCGGCTATACCAAGGAGGATTTTCTTTCCAATTTTATGGGTCTGCGCCAGTATTTAAGCCAACACACCAAGGAATTTGACAAATTAAGGCTTGCGCTGACAGAGGCCGCGGCCAATGGAAGCAAGCATCTTGTCACAGCCTGCCTTCTGCCAGCAAAGGATGGAAGACTTTTATGGTTCCGTCTGAACATTATGTTAACCGGCGCCACAGCCAACAGCCGTCCCATGTTCTCCGCATCCCTGTCCGACATCACCGAACAGACGGATGCAGCCGAACCAAGGATGCAGTACCTCCACTGGATGATGGATGAGTATTCACGGGCTGTATGCTCCGCCTATTGACACCGGGCATCTTCCCTGTCTCCTGCTAAAGCATGGATTTCTTACCATGTTTTTTCAGCAACTATAAATACTCATGAAAGGAAGACGTCCCATGTCCAATTCCAACAGCAGGGAACGGACCATTTATCGGAGCCTGGCAGGAAAAATACAGCTGGGCTTTTATGATAATGAAACCCGCTTTCCCTCTGCCAAGGAAATCGCCAGCCAGTATCAGGTATCCTACTGTCCTGCCCAAAGGGCCCTTAAGATGCTTGAACAGGGTGGCCTTATTAAGCTTTGCCGCGGAAAATCCACTGCGATCCTTGACAAACCATACAGGGATTACCTGGAAAGCCCTGTTTTCAAACAACGTGCCCATTCCCTCTTAGATGTGATACGGACCCTGAATTTAATCCTGCCGGACCTCTGTTTATACGGCATGATCCACGGTGACAGCCGCCACCTGTCCGTACAGCCGGGTGACAGAAAGGCTCTCAGCATCCCCGGCAGATATCTCTACCAGCAGTTTGAAAATTCCTTTCTGGCCCTTGGAAGCCGGACCGTCCTCAGTCTCTATTATGACATCAGCTCATTTGCCGAAAGCGCCCTGCTGGATATCCTTTACTCCAAGCTGGGAAGTTCCAAAGCAGATGACCTGATGACGGATGTATCAGCGGAATACGATTACTGCGTCCGGAACAGCAGAACGCTTCCCCCTGTCCGGATCAGGCAGCGCCTGGAGCATTTAAGCGGCATCTTTTATGGAATCATAGAATCTTACCTGCTGGAAGTCCCCGGTATCACGGCACCGGGTCAGAGGGAGGTCTTTTCCTGGGCGCCCCGCAAGGGACGCACACGGTACTGCGATACCCTGGCGATCAACATTGTATGTAAAATCAATCAGGGTGTTTATCCTGTTGGAACGCTTTTGCCAAGCGGGTCAGCGCTGGCAGATATCTACCATGTATCTGAGATCACCATGCGCAGGACCATCCATCTGCTGAACCAGCTGGGAGTGGTCAAGACCTTGAACGGAATCGGCACGCGGGTCATTTCCGCCAGCGGGCCTGAGCTCCTCTATAAGATCAGGGAACTGATGATGGAAGATCATCTCAGGGGTTTTCTGGAAGCCCTTCAACTGCTGGCAGTGACCTGCGAGCCTGTTATCATGCATTCATTTCCCTATTTTTCACAGGAGGCTGTGGACAGCATTGCTATGGCCGCCTCTGTACCGGATACAAAGGAGTCCACTACAGCTGTGCTCAACGCCGTGATGCAGGCAGTGATCCGTTTCTGTCCCCTTATGACCATACGGGACATCTACCGCAAGATCACACTGTTTTTGTCAGAGGGAAATGTCCTGCGCCCGGAAGTAACAGGTCCCGGGCCGGTCAGCGGATGGAACATGATCTCCCACAGGATACAGGAAAGCTGTGCTGCAAAAGACAGTGCATTGCTGGTAGGGACATTCCGGCTTTTGTCTGAGAGAGCCTTTCTGTCAACCAAACATGCACTTCTTGAATTAGGGATCAGTCAGGCAGAGGAGGTGGCCGGTGAGACTTTCCTGATTTCCGGTTAAGATCCGAAAAACCGCGGATACTATTCCCAAACGATCAGGAAAAGAGAGGAAGCAATATGCCCAATCATCTGTACAGCGAAAAATCCCCTTATCTGCTGCAGCACAGCGAAAATCCCGTGGACTGGTATCCCTGGTCCGACCAGGCGTTTCTCAAGGCGCAATCAGAAGGAAAACCGGTGTTTTTAAGCATCGGATACTCCACATGCCACTGGTGCCATGTGATGGCACACGAATCCTTTGAAGACAAAGAAATCGCCCGGATCCTAAATACCCATTTTGTGCCTGTGAAAGTGGACCGGGAGGAACGCCCGGAGATTGACATGGTATATATGTCGGTCTGCCAGGCCATGACAGGCCGGGGGGGATGGCCCCTTACCATCATCATGACGCCGGATAAAAAACCGTTTTTCGCAGGAACTTACCTGCCGCCCAGGTCCAGGTATGGGATGACTGGGCTGACGGAACTCCTTGAAAAGGTGTCCGGGCTTTGGGAGACAGACCGGGAACAGCTGCTTCAGATGAGCCGGCAGGTCATGTCCCTGATCCACGGCAGGGAAGGGAATGGGGCGGATGGGATGGGAACGGCCGGAGATGGGATGGATGGCACGGGAACGGCCGGGGATAGAACGGAAGATTCTGTATCATGGGAACTGGCCCATGAAGGATTTAAGGAGCTCAGCGCCATGTTTGACAAAAAACACGGCGGTTTTGGCCGGGCTCCCAAATTCCCTGCTCCCCATAACCTTCTGTTCCTAATGATGTACTACGCTGCGCGGGATGAGGATCATGCCATGGACATGGCGGAACAAACGCTGACAGCCATGGCCCGGGGCGGGATCCACGATCAGATCGGCGGAGGCTTCTCCCGTTATTCCACGGATGAAGCCTGGCTGGTTCCCCATTTTGAAAAAATGCTGTATGACAATGCCCTGCTGGCCCTGGCTTACCTGGAAGGATACCGGCTCACGGACAATCCCTATTACAGGCAGATCGCGGAAAGGATCCTGCTCTACGTGGAACGGGAATTAAGTGACAGTGACGGAGGATTCTACTGTGGTCAGGACGCTGACAGCGAGGGGGTGGAAGGAAAGTTTTATGTATTTTCAAAAGATGAGATCAGACAGATTCTGGATACCCCCCGGGAATATGATGATTTCTGCCAGTGGTTCGGCATTACGGAAAAGGGGAACTTTGAGGGGAAGAACATTCCCAATCTCCTTCACAACCCCGGCTATAAAGATACCTTCCCTTTCATGGGTCCGGTCTGCAAAAAGGTATATGATCACCGTATCAAACGGATGGCTCTTCACAGGGATGATAAGATTTTGACTTCCTGGAATTCAATGATGATCACGGCTTATGCAAAAGCCGGTCTGCTGCTGGATCAAAAGGCCTATGAGAAAAAGGCCCGAAATGCTCAGATGTTTGTGGAACAGCATCTGGTGGATGAAAACCACAGAATGTTTGTGAGATACCGGGACGGCGAACGCGCCTTTCCGGGCAATCTTGACGATTATGCCTACTACTGCCTGGGGCTGCTGGCACTGTATGAGGCCACACTGGAGGTGGATTACCTGGAACTGGCCCTTAAAAGGGCGGCGCAGATGGCGGACCTGTTCTGGGACAGCCGGCAGGGAGGCTTTTACTTTTACGGCAGGGATGTCCAGGAACTGATCCACCGGCCAAAGGAGATCTATGACGGAGCTGTTCCCTCCGGAAATTCAGCCGCCGCCCATGTGCTTCTTGCACTGGCCTCCCTCACGGCAGAACCGAGATGGCAGGAGTTTGCAGACCGGCAGCTGTCATTTCTTGCAGCCGGTGCAAAGGGGTATCCCTCGGCCCACTGTTTCTCTCTCATGGCGTTTATGAAAGCCCTCTCCATATCCCGGGAGCTGGTGTGTGTATCGGCAGACAACAAGGCGCCGGATGAACTTTTTGATTATATGAGGAGGCAGAAAAAAACGCCTATCTCCATTCTGTTTAAGTGCCCCGGGAATGAGGATCGCCTGTCCCGGATCGCTCCGTTTACAAACGCTTATCCCATTCCCGGGCAGGGAGTTCTTTACTATCTGTGTGAGAACCACACATGCGGCGTTCCCGCATCCACCCTGCCCGTATCATAATGCGCGGCGCCTGTCTCTGCCCGTATCATAATGCGCGGCCCGTCCCTGCCCGTATCATATTGCGCGGCCCGTCCGGCTCAGGCTTCCAGGCAGCGCCTCTTTCTTCTCCGGGCCAAAAGGTCCAGGAATCTCTCTGTTGAAGTATTGGCCACCAGTTCCTCCGGGAAATCCACCTCCCGGAGCACCTGGGGCGCCTGGTCAAACAGGCCCACCGCACCCGCATAGTGGGCGTCCGTACCCATGGAAACAGGGACCTGGTACTGTTTGCACAGCTTAAGCATGGTCTTCATATTCTCCCTGGTATTCAGGCGGTAAAATGCTGTCTTTACAGAGGAGTTGTTGATTTCCAGCAATACCCCCTGCTCCTTTGCCTTTTTTACAAGACGTTCAAAATCCACCGGGATGTATCCGTCCTCCGGATGCCCGATGATATCCACATATGGATTTTCCATGGCCTTTAAATAGGCCTGTGTGTTTTCCTCCATGGTCCCGGCTTTTGTGCAGGCAGTGTGGAAGCTGGCAATACACAGGTCCTGCCGCTTAAGGATCTCCTCATCCAGATCCACATTTCCCTCAAAGTCCAGTATGTTCAGCTCCACCCCATAAAGCATACGGACACCGTACATTTCCCCGGGCAGCACATGATAGTTCATAAAATGCAGCTTATGGCTGGAATCCGCCAGGGCCGGGCCGTGGTCCGTGATGGCCAAAAGCTCCAGTTTCCTGTCCGCCGCCGCCCTGGCCATCTCCGCCACTGTGGAGTAGGCGTGGGCGCTGGCAATGGTGTGGGTGTGGGTATCTAAAACCAATCTCATGTTTAATTACCTCCTAAAAAAACTGCACCCTGAAGTTTCCTTAAAACGTCAGAGTGCCCAGTATACGGCCATTTGCAAAGGTCTCGCTTCTGCTCATCCTGACCATACCCTCTTCTATCCTGTAACTATTATAACCGTACTTTTCCTGGAACCGCACCTTCCCGCCTCCCACGTTATCCCCGCAAAAGGACAGGCTGTCCGCAATGTGGCAGGGACGTCCCGCGGCCAGGCCCGCGTAGTGGTGATGGGTATGGCCGCATAGGATCAGGAAGATCCCGCTGTCCCCGATCAGTTCCAACAGTCTGCCGCTTTCCGGCAGGGGCGGGATCTGCCCCTGTTCGCACAGCAGATGGTGGTGGGTTACCAGGATGGCCGGGTGGTTTCCCACTTCCTTTAAGGCAGTCCTGAGCCAGTTGAGCCGTTCCTCGTCCAACCTTCCGTCCGGAACCCCCTGAGCCGAGGTGTCAAAGGAGATCACAGCAGTCCCATCCACCCACTCCACCTGGTGATAGGGCCGGCTGTCACAGGAACCTGCAGTTCTTTCTCCGTCCGTCCCCTCCTTTAACCACCCTTCCCTGAAGCTTTGTTTGTTATCATGGTTACCCAATGTCACCACCAGGGGAACATCCCCGATCCGCTCCCTGATATGGTGTTTCAGGCTTCTGTAATCCTCTGCGTTCCCATCTTCCGTCAAATCGCCGGTGACAACCACCAGATCTACCGTCTCCCGGTCCCCTGCCACCCGGTCCAGGCATTCATCCAGGAAAACCGTGGGGTTCTGCATGGCGGACAGCATGTTCTGATATCCATCTCCATTGGCGTTCCTGAACCCTTTTCCAAATTCTCTCCTGTAATGAATGTCTGACAGATGTAAAATATACATTTCCTATATCCTTTCCTTTTTCTGTCTCAGCCCCTATTTCAGCTTTTTGCGAATGTAACCTGCCAGGCTGTCAATGGCAAATACCGCCACGATCACACCGATCAGGATCACGCTCACCTTATCCCAGTTTCTGGCCTGGATGGCAAATACCAGAGGCGCTCCAATACCGCCCGCTCCTACCAGTCCCAAGGTGGTGGCGCTTCTCACCGCGATCTCAAAATGGTTCAGTGAAAGGGAGCTGTATATGGGCATAAGCTGTGGGATCCTTGCAAAAAACATGGTCTGCCAGAACCCGGCGCCAACGGCCGTCATGGCCTCCACCGGGCTCTCCTCCATGGCCTCCATTTCCTCGGTATACAATTTGCCCAGCATACCGATCTGATGGACGCCAATGGCCAGCACGCCTGCAAAGGGCCCTGGTCCTACCATCTTAACAAAAATAATGGCATAAACCAGCTCCGGGAATGCCCGCAGCACATTACAGACAAATTTCCCTGCCTTGGCCACCCAGGGATAGGAACGCCACAGGTTGGATGAGCTTAAAAGCGTAATGGGAAGGGCCAGGATCGTTGCAATGGCTGTTCCCAAACATGCGATCCCCAGTGTGAGAAGCAGAAGGCTGATCAGATCCTCCCCGCTTCCGTCATAGATATATCCCCAGGCCGGCTTTGCCAGTCCCCGGAACACATCCCCTGCCATGGATGGTGAAAAATACGCCAGGCCTGAATAATCAATCCCTGCAGCGGAGTAGACCAGAACCGCCAGCACCACGGCTGCGATCACCCATTGTTTCCTTGTTCTCTTATCCGTCATCATGCCAGCCTCCTTCTGATCGCCTCGCTGAGGCCGTCCACGGCCGCCACCACCACAAGGATCAGGAGAATGATGATGGACACCCTGTCGTACTGGAGCAGGGCCAGGGATGAATTAAGGATGATCCCAATTCCTCCCGCGCCCACATAACCCAATACCGCGGAGGCACGCACATTTACCTCCAGGGCATAGAAGGTATACCCGGCCACCTGGCTCATGATCTGGGGTGCCACGGACCAGAACGCAACCTGCACCTTGTTGGCCCCCACTGACACGGCAGCCTCAATAGGCCCCTCATCTATGGCTTCTATGGCCTCATACACAAGCTGGGAAACCAGACCAAAGGTAAACACGGCAATGGTCATAACGCCTGTAAACTCCCCGATCCCCACAATAGCAACCATCAGGGCTGCCAACAGCAAATTGGGTATGGTGCGTATAATGTCCAAGAAAAACCGGATCGCTGATGTAACCACACGGTTTCCCGTCACCACGGTGGTGCCTAAAAATGCCACCGGCACTGCAAACACCACCCCCAGGGCAGTTCCCACCACCGACATCTGGAGGGTGGAGATCATGGGACCGATCAGCTTGGGAATATAGGAAAAGTCAGGTTTCAGAAAGCGGGACAGGAAGCCGGACATCTGCTCCAGGTTTCCGAACACATCCAGGATATCCGCCTCTGTGACCCCAGCGCTTGCCGCAACACACAGGCCGATCACAAGCACAATGAACAGATGCTTATACCAGTTGAAATGGATGGTATCTTTAAGCTTCATCGGCAGCCCCTTCCTTTTCACTTCCAATATCCTTTCCGTAAATCCGTTTCAATTCTTCTGAAGTGAGTTCTGCCGGGGTCCCGTCAAAAATAACCCTGCCCGCCTGGAACCCCAGGATCCTGCCTGCAAACTCCTTTGCCAGCTCCACGGAATGGATGTTGATGATCACTGTCTTTTTCATATTCCGGTTGATCTGTCTCAGGTCTTCCAGGATCTTTCTTGTGGTCACCGGATCCAGGGATGCCACCGGCTCATCCGCAAGGATGATATCCGCCTGCTGCACCAGGGTCCTGGCAATGGATACACGCTGCTGCTGCCCGCCGGAAAGCTCATCACTCCTGGAGTGGAGCTTGTCTAAAAGCCCCACCTTTTCCAGTGCCTCACTGGCCAGCCTGTAATCTTCTTTGGAAAATATTCCCAGAATGCTCTTCCAGGTTGGATAATATCCCAGCCGCCCTGAAAGGACATTCTTTTGCACCGTGCTCCTCTTTACCAGATTAAATGTCTGGGAGATCATGCCGATATGACGCCGGATGACCCTTAGCTGTTTTTTCCCTGCCCTGGTTACCGAGACATCGTTGATACGTATATCCCCTTCCGTAATATCATGCAGACGGTTGATGGAACGCAGGAATGTACTTTTCCCAGCGCCGCTGAGGCCGATCACCGCCACCAGCTCGCCATCTCCAATGGACAGGTCCACCTGGTCCAGCCCCTTTACGCCGTTGCTGTATATTTTGGAAACATGTTCAAATATAATCATAACGCGTCCCTTTCCATCCAACCTTACTCAGCTGCTTTTGCCGTATAGTCCTTTACCGTATCATACACAGAGTCATTTGCTTCCTCATATCCCTTGTGGTTCCATAAGGACATGGCCTCCTGGCCTGCTTCATCATCTTTCATGTTCAGGAACACTTCCTTGACCTTTTCCTTTAATTCCGGCTCCATATCTGTCTGGACCGCAATGGCGTCATTGGGAATGTCCCCTTCCGTGAGGTAGAGGACCCTTAAGTCCTTCAGCAGGTCATGATCTGAAAACTTGGACGCAAACACGTTCCTGGCGCCCTCAAAGACAAAGCACGCATCCTGCTGCCCGCTTAAGACAGCGGTCATCTCACTTGGGATATCATTGACCGTGGTGAGGGTGCAGTCCTTGGTTGGGTCAATTCCCAGATCCTTCATCTCCGCAACCGGATAAATATAACCGCTGGCCGAATTGGGGCTTAATGTGGCGATTCTTTTGCCCTTTAAATCCTCCAGTGTCTGAAGGTCACTGTCTGCCTTTACCAGCACCTCTCCCTTAAAGGTTCCGCTGAGCTTTCCCTCCTCAGGAAGGCCTGTCTCATGGCTGTAAGCTCCCAGCTGTGAGGTCAGGATCGCCTGCGCCGCTTTCTGATCCCTGGCCTGCACATAGGCGGCCGGAGGCATGATCCCGATATCCACCTTTCCTGAAGCCATGGCTTCCACAATGGTGGAATAATCAGTGGCCAGTGTTACATTTACTTTACATCCCAGCTTTTCAGACAGGTATTCTGCAAAGGGTTTTGCCTTTGCCTCCATGGAACCGTCATTATTGGTGGGTACAAACTGAACATTTAACTCCTTTGCCCCGGCAGATGCCTCTTTTTTACCGCCGCATCCGGCCAGCGCCAGCAGGCTTAACCCCAATGCTAATGTACAGACCACAACTTTCTTTTTCATGTCCCTGTTTCTCCTTTCGATGATACCGCTGTTTTCTTTGTCTGTTACCACTCCCAGCGCACAGGGGAACACACGGTTGTGCACTGAGGGCATATGAATCATAAAAAGTATACCAGACTGATTTCCCATTGCAAAATGACCTATGTCACATTTTGTATAATGTTTACTTACATTTTACGCCAATTTTCCAAAAAACCGCCTCCCGCTCTTGCGGCAGACCGAAACCTTGACTATAATGGGAGAGGAAAGGCCATCAGGCGGCAGAGGGAGGACTGACATGAGACGGGAGTATGATGAAGAAAAACTGCATTCTTATATCCGGGACAACCATCTTGAAAACTATATGTCCGCTGATATTTTTACCATCTCAGAACTGCTCCTGTTTGATAAAAATGATTATCTTGTGCAGGCCGGATATCCCGCCGACTACCTGTGTTTCCTTGTAAACGGAGAGGTCATCATCTCCTCCTGCTCCACCAATGACAAGAGTACCTGCATCAGCTACTGCCGTCAGTTTACCATTATCGGCGAAGCCGCCTCCCTGTGGCAGATGGCGCCCTGCCGCAGCGTCAAAGCCCTGACCCGGTGCACCTGTATCGGCATCAACCTGACCAAACACCGCCAGATTCTGTTAAACGATCTTTTGTTCCTGCAGAATATATGCCAGATCCTTACCTGCAAGCTGAACTCTGAGAACGAACTGTCCCAGACCTTGTCGGAACCGCTGGAGGTACGGCTCTCCCGTTTTGTCCTTACCTATTCCGTCAACCAGATCTTTACATTTCAGCTGACCAACTGCGCGGATATCCTTAACACCAGCTACCGCCACTTGCTGCGGATGTTAAAATGCTTCTGCGCCATGGGCGTCCTGGAAAAAGCCAGAAACTGTTATGTGATCGTGGACAGGAAACGGCTGGAGGAGATCGCAAACGGAACCCTTGTGATCGGAAATCCCCAGGGAGGGGAACCGGTCTCCTAAAGCGCGGCGGTATAATACCCATATAAAAAATGCCCTAAAACCTCAGAATCTTATATTCTTACGGTTTTAGGGCATTATCTTTGTTTTCTAATTCACTACTTCGCGTAGTCGGTAACCCGGCTCTCACGTATTACATTGACTTTAATCTGTCCCGGATACTCAAGCTCGTCCTCAATTCGCTTCGAAACATCTCTTGCCAGCAATATCATATCGTCATCGCTGATCTGCTCCGGAACAACCATGATACGAACCTCACGGCCTGCCTGAATAGCAAAAGACTTGTCCACTCCCTTAAAGGAGTTGGTGATATCTTCTAATTGTTTTAATCTGTTTGTATATGTCTCCAATGTCTCACGTCTTGCACCAGGTCTAGCAGCAGATATGGTATCAGCTGCCTGAACAATGCAGGAGATGAGGTTGGTGGGTTCAACATCGCCATGATGGGATTCCACTGCGTTCAGCACGGTTGCGGACTCTTTGTACTTCTTACAAAGATCTGCTCCCAGCTGTACATGTGTACCTTCCATATCATGGTCAACGGATTTACCGATGTCATGTAATAAACCGGCACGTTTTGCTAAACGTACATCCACTCCAAGTTCCGATGCCAGAAGTCCTGACAGCTGGGACACTTCAATGGAATGCTTAAGGGCATTCTGTCCATAGCTTGTCCTGAACTTCATCTTACCAAGTAACTTAACCAGTTCGGGGTGAATTCCATGGATACCAACCTCAAGACAGGCGGCTTCGCCTTCTTCCCTCATGTTGTTCTCCACTTCTTTCTGTGCCTTCTCTACCATTTCCTCAATTCTGGCCGGATGAATACGTCCGTCCACAATCAAACGCTCCAATGCAATTCTTGCAACTTCTCTACGTATTGGATCAAATCCGGATAACACAACTGCCTCCGGGGTATCGTCGATAATCAATTCCACACCAGTCAGGGTCTCCAAAGTACGGATATTGCGGCCCTCACGTCCGATGATGCGTCCTTTCATCTCGTCATTGGGAAGCTGTACAACAGAAACTGTTGTCTCGGCCACATGATCCGCGGCACAGCGCTGTATGGCTGTCACCACCAGATCCCTGGCCTTCTTGTCAGCTTCTTCTCTTGCCTTGTTTTCAAGTTCCTTAATTAATTTAGCAGTGTCATGTTTTACATCTTCTTCAACAGATTTTAAAAGATATTCTTTTGCTTGTTCGGAGGTTAGACCGGATATCCGTTCCAGTTCCTGTATCCCCTGCTCATACTGGGCTTCCACTTCAGCTGTGCGCTTACTGAGAACATTTTCCCTTCTGACCAGGTCAGCCTCCTTCTTTTCCAGGGCATCTGCCTTTTTCTCAACGTTTTCTTCTTTGCTTAATACACGTTTTTCATAACGTTGAAGTTCCGCTCTTCTTTCCTTGGTTTCCTTCTCTAATTCATTTTTCGTCTTTAAAGATTCTTCCTTGGCTTCCAGGAGAGCTTCTCGCTTCTTTGTCTCTGCGGTTTTTAATGCTTCATCTATTATTTCCCTTGATTTCTCTTCTGCACTTCCTACTTTGCTGTCGTACTGCTTACGCTCATAGTTACGTGCTGCAAACCAAGTAATAATAGCCACAATTATCATAGCGATAATCATCATAGGGACCATTATCTCTGACACAGGAGCACCTCCTTATTTAATTTTCATTGTACTAACTACAACGTATTAATTTTATACTTTTTTCAGAATTATGTCAAGTATCTTCCCTCTATTTTCCCGTTAATACAGTCAATATAGACAAATTTTCAGTCCTGCCAATTCTGGTCCATATGGTCCGTTAATTCCCGCATAACTCGGTTGATTATCTCATAAGAATACCCTTTTCTGCCTAAATAGGCAGATAATCGGCCCTTTTCCTCATATGAAATCTCTCTTTTCCCCCTCAAACGCTTGCACAAAAGCTGTCTGGCGCTTTCCTCATCATCCACTTTGGATTGTGAAAAAGCCTCCTCAATATACTCCTGGCACACTCCTTTTTGCTGCAGATCATAGACCAGCTGCCTGCGGCTCTTCTTCTCACCATAGGATCGGATATAGCTGTCTGCATAGTCCCTGTCATTAATAAAACCATACTCCTTCAGGAAATTCATGGCATAATCCACCGCATCTTCGGGGTATCCGCAATCGGAAAGCTTTTTTTTCATCCAGGATTCTGTCTTGCCTGAGGATTTAAGCAGATATAGGGCGCGCTCCTTAGCCCGCCCTAATAATACCTCATCCAGGATCCTGCGGTAAACCGCTTCCTCCAGTTCCTTTCCCTCTTCTATGCCAAACCGTTCCACCTCACCTCTGTATAAAACAAAGGCAAAGCCTTCCTCAAGGAAGACTTTGCTCTTTTTCTTATCTACAGGGGTGATGGATGTGACCATCATACCAGCCCGGGAGCATCTTCGGTCTTAGCTCCCTCCGGTGCCTTGGTCTTCAAGGTCTTGGCAGCTGCATTCTCAGCCGCCTCCATGGCTTCTTCGGCTCCCGGCAGCTCATATCTGGCCCTTACCTTTGCCTCCACCTCAGCCATCATGGCCGGGTTATCCGCCAGGTACTGCTTGGAGTTCTCACGGCCCTGTCCAATCTTGGCACCGCCGTAGGCAAACCAGGCACCGCTCTTCTCTATGATATTCTCCTTAACTGCCAGGTCCAGGATATCTCCTTCCTTGGAAATGCCCTTGCCAAACATGATATCAAATTCAGCTTCCTTAAACGGAGGCGCGATCTTATTCTTAACCACCTTTACCCGGACACGGTTGCCGGTCACTTCCCCGCCCTGCTTTAAGGTTTCGATCCTGCGCACATCCAGACGCACGGATGAGTAAAACTTCAGGGCACGTCCGCCAGTGGTGGTCTCCGGGTTGCCAAACATAACCCCTACCTTCTCACGGAGCTGGTTGATGAAAATAACAATACAGTTGGACTTGCTGATAACAGCAGTCAGCTTACGGAGGGCCTGGGACATCAGTCTTGCCTGGAGGCCAACATGGGAATCACCCATCTCTCCATCGATCTCCGCCTTGGGAACCAGGGCAGCCACGGAGTCCACGATCACAATATCAACGGCGCCGGAACGCACCATGGTCTCAGTGATCTCCAGGGCCTGCTCTCCGTTATCAGGCTGGGATATGTACAGGTTATCAATATCCACGCCGATATTCCTTGCGTACACGGGATCCAGGGCATGCTCCGCATCGATAAAGCCGGCAATACCTCCCCTCTTCTGAACCTCCGCCACCATGTGCAGCGCAACCGTGGTCTTACCGGAGGACTCCGGTCCGTAAACCTCTATGATCCTTCCCTTGGGAACACCGCCCAAGCCCAGGGCAATGTCCAGGCTGATGGAGCCGGTGGGAACTGTCTCGATATTCATATTAGCCCTGGAATCCCCCAGCTTCATCACGGATCCCTTGCCATATGCTTTCTCTATCTGTGTCAGGGCCGCATCAAGGGCCTTTAACTTCTCTTCTTTATTCATATCTCTGTTGATTATATTACTTTTCTCTTCTCTGGCCATCATATCCTCCAATGCGAACAAATGTTCTCTAACAGTTACAATCATAGTATAATTCAATGAAAATGTCAACCACTATTTTCCCGGGATTCCCCCTTTCCACGCTGTTCTTTCCTTGTGAGTACCGGGCGAACCGCCCCTTCACAGGTGCCTGTGCATGCACCCAACAGACCGCGCCGCGGCGCAGACCAAAGCTGTCGCAGGTAGATGCCTGCGGAAGTAGTTTTAGGATAGCATAGAAAGGAAGGTTTGGCAACAGGAAGGTTTGGCGGCAGGAAGGCAGCAGGGTTCCTCTGCCTGTCTGCATCCGCCTGTCCCTTTTGGCTCTCGCCTTAGCGGTTGCCGGAAAGAATGCGGTATAGTCCGGGTGAAAAGCGGGTCAGGACTTTTACCAGCAGGGTATTGATGGCTACCATCATAAGGGGCATGAAAAAGTAGGCAGCCAGCGCGGAGGCCGGGTGAGAAGGCAGGATCAGGGCTCCTGCCTTGTTAAAAAGGCGGACCCAGGCAAAGTGGATGGCATAGAGGAAAAAATTATGCTTCATCCACTCCCCGGCCAGGGGAAGGGGGAGAACCGCCAGGACGGACCAGACAGCGGCAACGCCCCATACCCGGTACAGGACGATCGCAAGAGCCCTGCCATGCAGAAGGCTTCCCGGAAGGGACAAAAAAATGAGCAAAAGCAGGGCAGAACCCAGGAGGGCAAACAGCTTTCCGGCGTGTGCCGGGCGTGCTTCAGCCCCTGCCCCCCATGCAGTGCGGTGAAGGCTTATATAGGCGGCAATGCAGAAATAGAACAGGGCATCCATGTTCAGGTGCGGAAAATCCCAGCCTTTCCACAGGGCAAAGGCGATCAGGAGCAGGGCCGCTCCCCCGGTCAGAGTCCGTCTGAAAACAGGATAGATAACAGGGGCCAGGGCAATGAGGATAAGGAGCTGGTACAAGTACCAGAATACGGGATTATAAGCGTAGTTTATAAGGGCATCCAGAAGGTTGGGCAGGTTAAAGGGAATGGGAGGTTTTCCTATGAGGCCGTGTATTGCCGGTATATGGGTGACTGCCACATACCCTGCATAATACAAAAAATTCCAAAGCAGATAGGGAATTAGGATGCTTTGAATGCGGGATCTCCATTTGGCGGCCAGAAGGGACCACTGAAAATTGCGGTAGAACAGATAGGAAGACACCATGAAAAAGCCGGGCACTGCGATCTGTCCCAGGTCTTCGCCCAGAATACGTTCCAGACGGCCCGCACGGGCAGCGGCCTCTGTGGCTCCCAGGTATAACTCTGCATTAAACGAATGCACCCATATGACAAGGATACTGAACAGAAATGTGATCCAGTAGATCCGGTTGCGAAACTGCCTGTCTTCCATAAAAGATATCCTCCCCTTGATAATGGTGTTCGCCAAAAATCTCCTGGCACTCAGATTTGAGAGATGGGTTTTTGTCGGTTGTACATAAATTTGTGAGGCGTACACGGTGTGTACGTTAAATCAATTTGTGTGCGGCCGGCGGGAAATCAGCCGCAAAGATGGGTGCCGGGGAAACTTCGATCGAACACAATGTACGCTCCCGAAAAAGAAAGACCGCTTCCCGGGACCTTACAGCCCTCATTACCGGAAAACGGCCTTTGGATCATTTGCGAACAGCAGGGTTCAGACACATACTGTGCTGTGTCGTCCACCGTACCTACGCTAAAGACCTAACTGCGGTACTGTGCCAGCAGCTTGTTGATCCTCTTGGTAGGTGTGAGCAGATCGCTTAATGAAGCATCATGATTCAGGTTGTCAATGATAAGGGCAATGTACTTGCTCATATCAACGTCAATGTAATACGGTCTTTCAAGCAGGTCAGGAGTCTGGTAAACCAGGTTGGTGGTCAGGATCCTGTCTATGATACCCTTTTCATAGTACTCGTCAAACTTGGTAAGCCCGCCGGTAAATAGACCAAAGGTAGCGCATACAAATACCTTTCTGGCTTTTCTGCGCTTCAGTTCCTTTGCAACATCCAGCACGCTTTCCCCTGATGAGATCATATCGTCAATGATCAGCACATCCTTGTTCTCCACGCTGGCTCCCAGGAACTCATGGGCCACGATTGGATTACGGCCATTGACGATTCTTGTGTAGTCACGGCGCTTATAGAACATACCCATATCCAGTCCCAGCATGTTGGCAAAGTACACGGCACGGCCCGTACCGCCCTCATCCGGGCTGATGACCATCATATGGTCGCTGTCGATTTGAAGATCGGTCTCATTTTTCAGAAGGTATTTTAAGAACTGATAAATCGGCTGAACCGTCTCAAATCCCCTGAGAGGAATGGCGTTCTGGACACGTGGGTCATGGGCGTCAAAGGTAATGATGTTCTCCACTCCCATGTTTACCAGTTCCTTAAGGGCCAGGGCACAGTCCAGGGACTCCCTGCCGGAGCGCTTGTGCTGTCTGCTCTCATATAAGAAAGGCATGATCACATTGATCCTGTGGGCCTTGCCCGCAGCGGCCGCGATCACACGCTTTAAATCCTGAAAATGGTCATCGGGAGACATATGGTTGGTCATTCCAAAAAGGGAATAGGTGAGACTGTAATTACATATGTCAACCATGATATACAGGTCATCCCCACGGATGGACTCAAGTACAAGCCCCTTACCTTCGCCAGAGCCAAACCTGGGCGTAATCGCATTTATAATATAGGAATCCCTTTGATATCCTGAAAATGCAATCGTAGATTTGTGCTCGCTCTCCCGCTCCCGTCTCCAGTCTACCAGATAAGCATTTACCTTGTCTCCCAGTTCCGTACAGCTTTTCAGCGGAATCAGACCCAGCGGTCCTACCGGGATAGTCTCAATGATCTTTTCCTCATATAACATGGTTTTAATCCTCCTGTTTTAGCCGGCGGCCTCTTTGCCGGACCGGCATATACTTTTATACCATCATTCTCCATGGTTCGTCAAGGGCATATCCCTTAGGAATTACCATGTTTTGCGGTTATTTTTTTAACAGTCTGATATCCCCACCGTACAGCGGGATCATCCTGTACCCGCTCATGATCCTGGATGTCACCCTGTCCGTGTAGGAATCCCTTAAACGGGCCGGAGACAGATTGGTGGAAATAATCGTGGAGCGCTTCATGTTCATCCGCTCATTGATGCAGTAGAACAGCTGGGACGAGGTAAAGCTGTTGTTCAGCTCCGTACCCAGGTCATCGATGATCAGCAGGTCACAGTCCAGGATAAAGCGGTACATATCCCTCATATCCTCTGCATTTTCATAGTCAAACTTATTCCTGGAAAAAACCTCAAACAGGTCACTGGCGGTAAGGTAGACAACGGAATGGTACGTGTCCATCAGTTCCCTGGCAATACAGTTGGTGAGAAATGTCTTCCCCACCCCGGTGCTTCCTGTAAACAGAAGGTTCTCGTGCTGCTTGTCAAACTCCTTTACAAAATCCCGGCATTCCTTCACCACCCGTCTCATGTAGGCGGCATTGGTCATGCCGATCTGAGGAAGTATCTCCTTGTCATCATAGTATGCAAAGGACAGGGCTGAAAAATTCTCCCGCTCCAGAACATCCTCCAGATTGGACTGGTCATGGAGCAGCTTCATCTGGGCCTTGAGGAAACAGTGGCATTTCTTTCCGTCCACCAGGCCCGTGTCCCGGCAGTCAGGGCAGCGGTACTGTAGCTCCAGATAGTTGTCCGGATAACCTGCCGCCTTAATGATCAGAGCTTTCTGTTCCCGCAGATCCTGAAGATCCTCCCTCAGCTTGTCAAGAACGCCCGTCTCCCCCTCCAGCAGCTTCCTGGCGCAGGCCACGGAGCGGCCGGCGATCTCCGCCTCCAGTTCCCTGATCACAGGCAGCTTCCTGTAAATCTCCCGGCGGCGTTCCTCCAGCTGGTGGTGGTTCTCGATCTGCTGTCTTCCATATGCCCTCATGATTGCGTCATACTGGGAATTGCTAAGTGCCATTGTCTGTTCTCCTTACTATTGCTGCTGGCCTACCCATTCCTTTACCTGCTTTAACATCAGGGCATCGTAGTCCGTGTCCCTCTGTTCAAAATTATGGAACTGGTTGGGAGCTCCTTTTCTGGGACGGCTGCCCTGGGTGCTTACGCCTGTGTCATATTTCTGGAGGCGCTTGTCCCTGGCCTGGGCATTCTGCTCCTTGTCCGCCATGCGTTTGTGGTCCAGTTCCCTGATATCCCCCAGAACGCGGACTCCGGACTTCTTCCAGTCCGTGAGGATCTTATCCGCATACTGGAAGCTGGGGTTGTGGATCGCCGTGATGGTCCTGTCACAGGCCTCCAGCACGACCTCCCTGGTAAAGCCGTAATCCCTGAACCATTTATCCATTAGTTTCTGCTCCGGCGCGGCCGGCTTTCTGCTGTTGATTCCAAATGCCTTCATCACGGCAAAGGAATCCTTATTATAGGCGGATGAATAATCCTTGGCCTCCTGGGCCGTGCGGATCCCCTTTTCATGCCAGTTCCTGGCCACTGCCTCAATGTAACGCACTGAGGTATGGCCATTCTGTACACAGTATTCCACCAGGTACTCCAGCAATTCGCTTCCCATCCCCAGATCCTCATACAGGTAAGCGAACACTTGGCAGTCCCTTGGTGTAAAGACCTTATTCATATACTTCTGGGCAATGTAGAGAAGCTGGGAAAATTCCTCGTCCTGGGAAAGGCGGTTTACCTGTTCCGCTGAATACACAGGCGTGTCCCCGGCTTCCCGGACCTCAATTGTAGGTTCGCCTGATGCCTGTCCCGCAGGGTTCTGCGCCATGGCATTCCGTCCCATAAGGTTCTGCCCTGTGGGATTCTGCCCCATGGGATTCTGTCCAGTGGAGTTTTGTCCCGCGTCATTCTGTCCCACGGAGTTCTGTTTCATACCGCTCTGTGCCGCGCTGCTCTGTGCCATGCTGCTCTGTGCCATGCTGCTCTGTACTATGCTGCTCTGTGCCATGCTGTTTTGTCCCGGGGGATTCTGTTCAGTGCAGCCCTGTCCCCGGCCATGTTGCTCACGGCCCACAGGATCATAGATCCCCTGTTCCCTTACAGCATATTCCCTTGCCCCCTGGTTCCTTAAAGGAGCTTCCCTTAAAGATCCATCCTTTAAACCGCGGTCACCGGCAGTCTGTCCGCTGGAGCGGGGCACTTCCCGGCACTCCGGGCAATCCCCCTGCCGCCCTTCCATGGCAGCCGTGATCACGCCCTGCTTTTCCCAGTATGAAAGCGCCCTCCGCACATCCGATTCCGTATGGTTAAGGGCGTCAGCTATCTGTTCTATGGTAATCTCTTCATCCTGATGGCGCAGCACATAGAGATATACCTTCACATATTCCCCGTTGGCAGCCGCCATATATTCATCAATAAACTCATGAGCCACCGCCGTGGACGGCACGCTCCATCTGTCCTTCAAATTCCCACCCATGTTCACCACTCCTTACTGCTGTCCGGCTCATTCCCCCTGCCCGCCGATACCGGGCTCCATGGAAAAAAGCCTGTCAAATACAGTGACAATGCCAATCAGGCGGCATATTCATATAATAACACATCCACTTACAAAAGAAAATAGGCGCATTTTTACACAATCCGACTTGTGGACATTGTGGATAATGTGGATAGATAGTGGACATAATTGTTCTCAGGCATGTCCAAATCCCCTTTTTTCCGTATAAATCCTGGAAATTCGGAATTGATTGACATTTTTTTATGTTAATCAAAGAATCCACATAGCTTCTTTACATAAAATGTTGAAAACTATGTGGATAATGTGGATAACTACTGCCCTAACAGCTTTTCCCCTACTTTTACAATGTCTCCGGCTCCCATAGTTATCAACAAATCACCGTTCATACAATTTTCCAAAATAAATGTTTCTATCTCATCAAAAGACGGGATATAATGGACCTCTGTGCCCAGCTTTTTGATCCGGTCCGCGATATCCCTGGAGCTCACTCCCAGAGTATCCGTCTCCCTGGCAGCATAGATATCCGCCAGGATCACCACATCCGCTGAGGAAAGGGTATCTGCAAACTGGTCTAAAAATGCCTTTGTCCTGGTATAGGTGTGGGGCTGGAACACACACCACAGCCTTTTGTGGGGATAATTCTTCGCAGCCGACAGCGTGGCCCTGATCTCCTGAGGATGATGTGCATAGTCATCAATGATGGTGACTCCGCCCACCTCACCTTTTTTCTCAAACCTTCTGTCCGTGCCCGTAAACTTTTTAAGGCCGGACATAACCGCATCAAATCCCACTCCCAGTTCCATGGCAACGGCAATGGCTGCAAGGGAATTATATACATTGTGTTCACCGGTCACTCCCAGTGTAATGCGATTAACGATCTCTCCCTGCACCACCAGGTCATAGGATGGCCTTGCGTATTCGTCATAGGATATATTCTGTGCCGTATAGGTGCTGGCAGCGTCCTTTCCAAAAGTCACCACCCGGCACTTTAAGCCCTTTGTTATCTCATCCACCGCCTCAATACCGCTGTTCACCACCAGAAGTCCGGCAGCCGGCAGCTTCTCAGCAAAGAGCCGGAAGGAATGGCGTATGTCCTGGATATCCTTAAAGAAGTCCAGGTGGTCTTCCTCAATATTCAGTATGACCTCCATGGTTGGGAAAAAGGACAGGAAACTGTTGGTATACTCACACGCCTCTGTCACAAAAAGCTCTGGCCCGCCCACCCGGATATTGCCTCCGATATCCTGAAGGATACCACCCACGGAAATGGTGGGATCCATGTCGCCTGCCAGCAGTATATCCGTGATCATGGATGTGGTGGTGGTCTTTCCATGGGTTCCGGACACAGCCACCGCCTGCTTATAGTTGCGCATCATCTCCCCCAGGAGTTCAGCCCTGGAAAGCATGGGAATCCCCTTTTCCTTTACCGCCATGAACTCAGGATTATCCTCATGGATGGCCGCCGTATACACCACCACATCAATCCCCGGCTCCTTCTCAATATTGGCAGCCCTCTGGCCGTAATACACCCTTGCCCCTCTATCCGTAAGGCGGTCTGTAAGCTCTGTCTCATGGGAATCAGAGCCAGTGACCGTAAACCCTTCTTCCAGAAGGATCTCGGCCAGGCCGCTCATGCTGATGCCTCCGATTCCTATAAAATGAACATGTTCTGGTTTGCTAAAATCTATCTGATACATAATAAATTGTCCTTCCCTGTGCCTTCCCGGCTGTCTTAAGCGCTGTCTGCACAAAAATATCTCTTCCTTATTATATCAAAAAAAAGCTGAAATGCTATAAGAAAAATGGAGAATTACCGGTTCCACGGCAATTCTCCATTATGGACTTTATTAAAATATATGGTGCGCAGGCAGCATTTATGCTGTCCTATGTCTAAAAACCAGGTCTTTATACCTGACCAGGGTGATGAGCAGGGCATTGCCAAGGACTCCGATTGCAAGGATCTCGCCGATCCCAACCGTTCCCATGGCCACAAGGATCAGGTCCTCTGAACCATAGGCATACCTGAGAACCCATGGAATGATAATGGTATTGGCCAAAATAGGCGGAATACACACAAACCACCTGTGCCTCCTCACATACCATGATCCTGCTGCTCCAATGAGTGTGGCCAGGCTTCCGAATACCACGTCCAGCGGCATGGCGCCGCAGAGCAGGTTGGAAAGCAGGCACCCCACAAACAGTCCCGGCACGGCAGCCGGCGTAAAGAACGGCAGTATGCACAATGCCTCCGCGATCCTGAACTGGACCGGGCCAAAGCTGATGGGCGCGAACACCATAGTGAGCACCACATAGATGGCTGCAATCATGGCCCCCTGGACCAGCATGTACAGCTTGGTGTTGTTTTCTCTCATATTCTGTTGTCTCCTTTAGTTTTGTTTTAGGTGTGGAAGGTCTCGAACACACCGGTCTGTGATTGCAGATCGTCCCTGAAATGCTGATAGGCGCCGGGAATCTGCGACCTTATTGCAGGGGATAGTTTAGCATATTAAGAGGGAAAATGCAAGCCGTACCCACAATTTACCCACAATGAAATTTTTGTCCTCATTTTTATCCTCATTTGTATCAAATATCATCAAATATCTGCCCAAGTATTTTCTCAAATATTCTCTCCTGGAAAAAGGGGCCGGTTTCCCGGCCCCTAAAATGCGTTCGCCATCATTCATCTCCCAGCCCTGGTTGTCAGGAGTATATGGGGGAAATATTCAGATGCCGCCAATGGAAGATCCCTTGACTGTCCACTCCATTCATTTGGTTGATTGAATAAAATATTCCTTCCTGTTCCCCATTCATATCTGTAAATGAGTAATGGGACGCACTATTGGTCAATCCATTCTGGTTTAACAGGGAATATTCCCTTTTGTTATGATCCACAGTGTACCTCTCTTTCAGCTATTCACATGTTTAAGCCTATGATGTCCATTTTCCTGTCCTGTGATGCATTGAGCAACAGAAGTATAGGTCCTTTTATTCAGCGTCTTTTTTGATGCCTTGGCCCGTTCAAACGCCCCTGCAATGTCTTCCGGCCTGAACGTGCGCTCCGCCTCGCAGCTAAAGCCTTTTCCACCGCCACACAGTCCGCATCCCCCTGGTTCTCGGTCATTGCCACACCGTACTCATAGCCGCAACCAGTGTATCCATGATCTCCGCAGATTGGATCAATTGCCTGCTCCTGTTACTTTGTCTCATCAAAGCACTCTTTTAAATCTGCTGTCAGCTTTTTATACATCCTGTAACCGTTTTTGTATATCTCTTGTTTTTCCTTATCAGGAGTGGTCCTCTCTTTCATGCTTACCATGGAACTTACTGCGCTGTCCACATCTTTAAAAAATCCAACCGCTGTGCCCGCCAGGATTGCTGCTCCCAATGTGCCTGCTTCCTTTGTGTTAACAGTCTCCAGGGTGATCTGGTTGATATCCGCCTTGATCTGGTTCCATACCCGGCTCTTGGCACCTCCGCCCAGGGAACGGATCGCTTTTACTTCTATGCCCATGTTCCCCAATGCTTCAATGTTGCGTTTTAAAATATATCCCAGGGATTCCATGATGGCTCTCATAAAGTGGGCCCTTCCGTGCTGCAGCGTAAATCCGAACCAGACTCCCTTGGCTTTTGCGTTCACATCAGGCGCCAGGGATCCTGCCAGATGAGGAAGCATCATCAGCCCGTCACTGCCTGCAGGCACTTCTGATACTTCTTTGCTGATCAGGTCATAGGCGTCCCCGGCTCCCAGTTCCTGGGCCATTTTTTCAATCTGGCAGAACTTGTCCCTGAACCATCTGAGAGTCATCCCGCCATTGGTAAAGGTGTGGATCATATAGGTATCCGGAAGCGGAAAATAATGAAGGGGCATTCTGCCCGCGGGGTCAAAGACCGGTTTTGACACAGGCACGCAGATAGCCAGAGCTGCGCCGATATTTTCAGAAAACATGCCCTCTTTTATATTTCCCGCGCCTATGGCCCCCGCTGCCTGGTCCAGGGCTCCGGTACATACGGTTACATTAGCGCCCAGCCCAAGTTCAGCAGCTGCCTCCGGGCAGATAGTGCCCACAATTCTTGCGGATTCATAGACTACGGGAAGCTGCTCCTCCCTGATCTGGAGAAAATCCAGCATTTCCGGCCAGTACCTTTTGTTTATGATATCCCAATAGGTAGAAGAACACACCAGGGAACCCTCGGTAGCAAACCGGCCCGTCAGGCGGTAGATAAAATAATCCTCGATCAGCAAAAACTTTCTGGTCTTTGCAAAGATCTCCGGCTCATGGTTTTTTACCCACAAGATCTTAGCTGCCGGCCAGCAGGGTTCAAAACTCACCTGGCCGGTCACCTGATAGCACTGTTCGTTTCCAAACCGCCTGCGAAGGCTTTCCGCCTCCTCTTCCGCCCGGTTATCCAGCCAGACGATGGCATTTCTCAGGGATTTTCCGTTCTCGTCCAGGAAAAAGAGAGTCTCCCCCTGTGCGGAGATGCCCATGGCAATCTCATCATCCCTGCTCATTGTAACCTGCTGTTTAAGTTCTGACAGACCGCTGCAAAATGCCTCCCAGTAGACCTCCTCCTTTTCTTCCACCACATTGATTTCAGGTGTGATCAAGGTGTATTCCTGTGTGGAAAGAGCCAGCAGATTTCCTTTTTCATCATAAAGAGCTGTTTTCATGGCTGTGGTGCCTATATCTAATCCCAACAAAAGCCTCATTGCCATACCTCCTTTTGCTTACTGCTGTTCTCTTACGCTGGGCGCCAGGCTCCAGCTTACCACAGCGGTTGTATTGCCTACATTTGTCAACTCATGGGGGACCGTTTCAGGAATCAAAACAGCATCTCCCTCATTGAGGATATAGCGTTCATCCGTATCCGGTGTACGAAGTGAAACTTTTCCTCTCACCACATAAAACACCTCCTGGGACTCCGGATGTCCCGGATCAACATCCCCGGTCTGCCCCACCTCCAGGGTAGAAGTTCCAAAGGTGATCTTTTCAGTTTTCCAGTAGTAACGGCACAATTCCGGGCCTTCCCATGCGGTTTTAGCATCCCCCTGCTTCATAACTTCCAGTTTCATCCACATCCTCCTCGCTATGAGCACTTAGTGACCGTCTTTTGGTCACTTACGTGCGATGCAATTTTAAATCAGATTCTCGTCCTTGATATCCTCAACATCAAGGCTCACAGGCCTGCTTCCCATTGCCTTTGCATACATGGCAACCTTTGCGATCTTTTCCATGTAATCGCTGACCGTAAAAGCCTCCCTCATGGTTTTTCCAATGGCAACAGCTCCATGATTGCGGAGAAGGGCTGCCTTTTTCTTATCTCCCAATGCCCTGACAATGTTGTCTGCCAGGAGCTGGGAGCCAACCTTGCCATATTCTGCGCAGACCACCTCTCCGCCGATAAACGCCGCCTCGATCAGACAGGGGGGAATATTCTCACCCACTGCGGCAAACACACTGGAAAACACTGCGTGTGAGTGGACAATGGCATTGATCTCAGGTCTTGCCTTGTAGATCTTATAGTGCATGGAGGCTTCCACTGTGGGCAGCATCCAGGTGTCCTCCAGAACATTTCCCTCTATGTCCACAACCACGATATCCTGTGGTGATACCATGCCCCAGTTAGGCACCACGTGGCGCTCATTGGCTCTGGGGCAGATATAGATATAGCCTGTCTCGGGATCCCTCAGGCTGATGTCGCCGCCGTCATTTCCCGTGGTTAAATGCTTTTCCCAAAACAGATGGCAAAGCTTGGCTACCTCAACCTTTAATTCAACCTTGATATTCTGATTCATTTTCAAATCCTCCTCTTATTTTTAATGAACTCTCATAGTCTCCTGGTACTTAAATTAGCGAGATGATTTTTGTCAGCTGACCGATTTATGAGGCGCACGCAGTGTGTACGTTGAATAAATTTGTGTTCGGCCGGCGGAAACTCAGCCGCAAAGATGAGTCCGGGGAGACTCTGAGAGTACACGTTAATCAGTTAATAGAGTTCATCAAGTCTATAACCGCCTTCAGGTTATCCCTGAATGTCCCATCCTTTACATAATCCTTTTCAAACAGCGCGCTGCCCATGGTATATCCCCATGCTCCGATGTCTTCCACAAACCGCATCCGCGCTCTGCTGTTCACGCTGCCGGCCACAACAACCGGAACCTTCATCTCTTTGACAAATTCCCTTGCAATCCCCTCAGCATCGCCGGTGTGGCGGTATGCCAGAATATCAAATCCGCTTACGCCCATGTCCGCCAGTTCTTTTCCCTGCTGTACGATTTCCTCTGCAGTGCCTTCCAGAATGCTGGGGCTGCCTGATACTTTGCCAACAAAGGGGAAGTATTTGATGTTCTTATCTTTGAGATATTCCCACACGGAAGGATAAAAAATCGTCCCCATGAGATAGTCAAATCCCATCTCAACCGCCAATTTAGCTCCTGCCATACACTGGCTCTCGCTGTATGTAACCACCTCCAAAAAAGTCTCCTTTTTGGCGTCCTTCAGCGCCTTTAACAGATCCTCCATCTCATTTCTGGGAATCCCCACATCCTTAAATCCCCAGCAGTCCACTTCCAGGTCCTTTACCTGGTTAAAAGTCTCCAGTGCATTGGTTACAGTCTTATCATGGTGTGTCAGCATAACGATCAATTTTGTTTTCATTTTCTTATTCTCCTCTTCTGCTAATCTAAAATTTCGATACATATTCCATCGGGAAGCCGAATCCAATTTCTGCCCTGAGGCATTTCCCTGATCTCATCATAGGAATAGGCTTTTGCCAGCACCTGGTCCATATCGGGAACTGACAGTGCTATATGTGCCAGAAGGATGTCATGGCCTGACTGGCTTATATCCCGGATCATCTGATCCGGCTGTATGCGGTCCTTCCTGATGATCTGGATCCCTCCGTCCATCCAGACCTGCCTGGGGTTATCTCCCTCTCCTGGATCAGTGTCTGCCACTGCCATTCCAAATACATTTTCAAAAAATTCTACAAACCATGGAACATCCTCTGCAAAAAACGCCGCATGGTCCAAGGTATGTACCTTTGTTTTTTTCACATTGTCCAAAACCGTCTTCAGCTCCTGCATGCACAGGCTTGGGCTTGAAAGCACCGGCACCTTGACCATATCTGCGATCTCTTCCTCCAAATGGGCCATGGACGCCTGGGCAAGCACCACTAGATCGAATCCTTTTACCTGTTCCGCCTGTTCCAGCACCAGGGCGTCATGCAGTGCTTTGTCCCCGCTTTGAAGGGCATCAAAGGCTTTCTGATTGTCGGTGGACACCACTTGAATCTTTTTCCCAACACGCCCGGCCTCCTCCAGAAGCGTTTTTTCCGTGGTTGCCGCGGAACTGACCGCGGTTGCCAGGACGCGAATCCGGCTGCCCTGTCTGACTGCTTCATGTATCATATTTTCGTCAATAGCAATAAGGGGAATATCCATAAAGGGACGTATCTGCCTCACCGTCTCCGTCATGGCGGAACAGGTTACGACCACAACATCCGGCCGGTTGTCCATGGCTGAGCCTATATCCTGATACAGCTTTCGCTTGCAGGCAGGACTGACATATCCCAGCTCATCAGGATCATCCGCCAGAAAGCTGTCGTAAATATTGTCAAAGCTGATATCGCTGCCGCAAACCGCTGCCGCCATGTCCTCAAACATATTTAAAACGCTTTTTACCGTGTGTATCAATGTCACCTTTTTCATCAGCTCATACCTCCATGCCAGGGTTATCCGCGCATGGCCATGGCCATCCTGCAAGTCATCTTCATGGCATTTTCCAGAGAGGTGGGGTCCACTATATTTTTCCCTGCAATGTCATAGGCAGAGCCATGGGAGCACGTTACAATAGGTACCGGCATACCGCCTGAAATGGTAACCCCTCTCTCGAATCCTGCTGTTTTAAGGGCAATCTGCCCCTGATCGTGGTACATTGTCACAACTCCGTCAAAGTCGCCGTTAAAGGCCCGCCTAAACAGCGTATCTCCGGGATAGGGCCCCATTGCTTTGATCCCCTGTTCCTGTGCTTTCTTAATAGTTGGTTCTATGACCTCGATCTCCTCCCTTCCGCAGGTCCCTTCCTCTCCGCCGTGGGGATTCAGGGCGGCCACGCCAATGGCGGGATCCTGGATTCCCATCTGTTTCAGGGTCTTGGCACAATGCTTGATCGCCTTCATGATCCTCTCCTCGGTCAGGTTCTCACTGACATCTTTGATGGGAACATGGCTGGTGGTGCGCGCCGCGATCACATTATCCAGAACACTGATCTCCCCAAAGGGGCCTGTCAGTTCAAACAGATGGGCCATCAGGTAATCTTCACTTTCAAAGGGACAGCCGGACAGCTTCATGGCCGTCTTGTTAAAGGGAGCAAAGAAAAATCCCTCTATTTTTTTCTCCTTGCACAGGTTCACTGCTGTGGTGATGGCATTAATGATCGCCTTTCCGCAATACTCGCTGCTTTTGCCCAAGGGGATCAGATCCGGGTTCTGATCCTCCTGGTCCAGCACCGGGATTCCTCTGGTCCAGTCAGCTTCCCCCACATCCTTAATCACACAGTGAGGAATTTCCGCCTCGGCGATCATGCACCCCCTCTCAAAAATTCTGACATCCCCAATGATCACCGGATAACAATACTGTTCATATTCCCCATTCTTCAAGACTTTCGCTACCAGTTCGGGACCTACTCCGGCCGAGTCACCAAGCAATACACCGATCACAGGTTTATCCTTCATACCATTTCTCCTTTCTGTTTAAATCAGGAATAATTTCCTTTACTACTTATAAAAGCAATTTTGATGCCAACCTGTTTTCCCCTTAAAACAGGGGGGATTGGGATTGTTTTTACACATGAATAAGAGTACCCATTCATTTTCCTCTCATATCCATCTCAAAATTGTGTCACAAATGTATCACAGGGATTTCCAAGGGATTTATAGATACAAAAAAGCAAAACCGCGTCCACTGACACGGTTTTGCCCAAAGAGTTGCATTTATTTAGAGTTTGATCGGATTTCCTTACAGATTCCATTCCTTTGCTAAAAATTTCGCCACCCCGTCCCTGCTGCAGTCATCCAGAACACCTGTTACCCGTTCTTTCACAACCTCCAGCGCGTTGAAAGGAGCATAGCTTCTGTCAGCGATCTCAATCATGGATAAGTCATTGAGGTTATCGCCAAACACGACCAGTTCATCATATCCGCCATCTTCTTTCAGCCGTTTCAGGGCATTCTGCTTACTTGCATGTTCACTGAACAGCTCCAGACAATACAGGCCGTTGTAGATATTCAGATAACATACATAGCTGATGCCGGAAACCCTGTCCAGCTTTTCGCATACCGGTTTCAGCTTTTCCTCCGTACCGGTCAGGGCAAGATAGACAGGCTCCCCCTTGCTCCATATACCATCAAGATCATCTGTCAGGCACACCTCCCCGCACGCGGCCAATGCGCGGTCACTGTAATACTGGGTCTGCTCCTCCAGAGATTTGTCATTATAATAAATGCTTATGGTCCCGGCCTTAAACAGGTACACAAAACAGGATAAACCAGCATCCCGGATCACCTGGACCCCTGTCTTAGCCGCCGCTGTCTCTATGGTTTCCGTAAAGCAGAATTCCTGCTTTGAAAATTCATAGATAAATACACCGTTTGTCAGTATTCCCGGTGTTTTCATTTGGATGTCCTTCAGACGGTAATCACATCCATAAGGCATCCGGGCCGTGGCTATGGTAAAATCCATTCCCTTTTTTATGCATTGATTGATCACGTCAGCAGAATAGGGGGAAATCTTTTTTTCCTTATTAAACAGGGTACCGTCCAGATCCGACACATACAATGTTTTCATACCGGTCATTCTCCCAAAACCACAAGTTCCGGTACGGTCATATCCAGCTCCGGATAGCGGTAGCCAACTCCTGCTTTATATGTATTCTTAACGTTTTTAACAAACCGGATATCGTCCAGAGGATTTCCCTCCAGGACCACCATATCCGCCTGTTTTCCCACTTCCAGGCTGCCCTTTTTATCTTCCAGTTCACACACCTGTGCCGCGTTGATGGTCAATGCCTTCAGGGCATCCCTGGTGGACGCTCCGTACTGCTCTACAGCCAGGCATGCCTCCACATAGATTCCTCCGTGTACCCCGTCAGTGCCAAAGGTGTATTTGATGCCGCTCTTAATAACACTCCGCATACACTCCCTTACCTCAGGAAGATATTGTGAAAACTTATTATTCATCTCACCAGGGCGTCCCGGCTGGGTAAACCAGTATTCGTTGGAGGTAAGCGTCAGAGTCACATCTGCTTTCATAGCAGCTTCGATCTGGTATGGCTGGATAAAATAAGCATGCTCCAGGCTGTCCATGCCGCCCTCAATACACCAGTCCATGGCCTGGCCCCCCAGGCAGTGAGTAGTTATGGGCTTTCCGAAACGGTGCGCCTCATCAATGGCCGCAAAAATCTCATCCTTTGTGTAGTAGCTTGGAAGCCTTGTCCATGTGTCGGTCCTCAGTGACCCGCCCGTGGTGAATAGCTTGACCACATCTGTTCCAAGCACCAGGTTATCCCTGACTGCCTGGCGGACCTCCTGGACACCGTTAAAGGGTTTGCCGATACGTCCATGACCGGTTGTGGAACGGATACCGATCCCCCCTGCCAGAATATCCGGTCCTTCTAAAACACCCTCCTGAACAAGTCTCTTATTGGTTACGTCAATAAGGAAACCATCACAGATACACCGGCCCGTGGTCACGCCGGAATTTAAGTCCTTTTTCATATAATTGGTAGAGCGGGCCGCACATTCTACCGCGTCCAGATTCACCAGCTGGTTCAGATAGTCTTCCATATTGGTATCCCAGCTGATGTGGTCATGGCAGTCAAAAAACCCCGGCACCAGTGTCTCCTGGTCATATGTAACGATCATATCTTCCGGTACCTGCTGCTTCAGCTCACCGGCAGGGCCCATTTTGGCGATCACGCCGTCCTCAACCAGAACCGCCCAGTTTTCTTTCAGTTCCATCTCCTTGCCTGCAATCACATTTTTTGCACAGATCAAAACATTTCCACTCTTCTTCATTTTCTTACCTCCAATTTTAATTTATGATTATTCAAAGTAGCAGTCCGCAAGCCATGTCTCACCTGCATAGGAGCGCAGCCCCTTCAGGCTGGGAGACTTGGCGGCCGCCGCCTGCCTTACAAAGTATCCGATGGAAGGAACATTCTCCATCAGAATTGCCTGGGCCTTGGCGTAATTGTCATACCGGTCTTCCAGCTTCGGAATTCCCCGGGCCTCATCCAGATACCTGTCAAAATCTTCGTTGCTGAACCTTGTATAGTTGGAACCGCCTGAATCCTTAATATTGCTGCTGTGCCATCTCTGGTATAATGCGCTGTCAGGTTCCATACTGTTGGCGTTCACACCGTTTAAATATAACTTCGCCTCACCTGAATAGATTTTTTCGGAGAATGTTGCATAATCAGAGGAAGAAATCTTGGCGCGTATGCCCACTGCCTCCAGGTTATTTCTTAAGATTTCAGCCACTGCAATGCGGTTGCTGTCATCATCAATGATGATTTCAATATCAAACCCATCCGGATATCCGGCTTCTGCCAATAATTCCTTTGCCTTTTCCACATTTGCTTTCTGGCCGTAGGGGAAGTGTTCGCCCTCGAACTGGCTGCTGTATCCCGCCACACTGGGGGTGATAAAGGAATAGGGTGTCTCGCCCCAGCCCTGATAGTTTCCGTTAATAATATCCTCAAAGTCCATGGCATAGGCCACGGCCTGGCGCACCTTGGGATCCTGGAAAACTTCATACTGGCAGTTCATATGTAAAAGGTCGATGACGATATTTTTACCGTAATACATCTCCATTTTTTCACTGGCTTCAATATTCTTTACCTCCAGCGGAAGCACGTCAAGAACCACGTCCACCCCGCCTGTCTCCAGCTCGATCATGGCCTGGGAATTTTCCGCGATAAACCTGTAATTAATCTCCTCCAGTTTGGAAGCCGTTCCCCAGTAACCGTCAAACCGCTTCAGGGTCAGATGGTCGCCCTGTACCCAGTCAGCCAGCATAAACGGGCCGGTGCCGTTTGGATGAAGGCTGACTTCCTCACCGTATTTGTCCCATGTCTCCTTGCACATGATATACATATTATTGGCTGCAAACTCAGCCAGGGTCAGGTAACACGGATACTTGTAGGGGACATATACGGTATAATCATCTTTAACCTCAATATTATCAAAGTCGATCCAGTCCCATCCAAAGTTAACCCCTGCATAGGTGGAGCCTTTTTGAAGTGAAAAAGCCACATCCGCTGCTGTCAGATCCTGCCCCTCATGGAACTTCACGCCCTTCCTTATATGGAAGGTAATCCCATCATCTGTCTCATCCCAGGATTCGGCCAGCACCCCCACATAACCGTCATCCGTCTCGTTTCTGTCCACCAGGCGCTGGAACACGTTCAGTGCAACCCTGGTAAGGTTCCTTGCGTCCGATGACCATGGATTCAAGGTTCTGGGATCAGAATAGCTTGCCGCCGTCAATGTGGTCTTCACTTCTCCTTTGCCCCGGGCTGCCGGTTCCGCCCTCCCCGGGCCGGAACATCCCCCTAATGCCATCGCCAATGCCAGTGAAACTGCCAATACATTTGCTTTCCCTCTTTTATACATAAAATACCTCCTCGTATTATAGTTACATATGATTGATCTCTCTTACAAAATGACAGGCTACAAAATGCTCCTCCCTGACTTCCTCAAATACCGGCTCTTTCCGGCTGCAGACTTCCTTTGCATACGGACATCTGGCAGCAAAGCGGCATCCGGGTTTGGGGTCAATGGGTGATGTCAGTTCCCCGTGAAGCAGGATCCTCTGCTTCTTCATATGGATATCAGGAACAGGCACCGCGGACAGCAGGGCCTTTGTATAGGGGTGCAGCTTTTCCCGGAACAGCTCCCTGGAACTGCATTTTTCCACAACCTGGCCCAGATACATGACCAGAATATGATGGGATATGTACTTGACCACGGACAGATCATGGGTGATGAAAATGTACGTCAGGTTCATCTCATCCTGCAGATCCTGGAGCAGATTCAGGATCTGTGCTTGGATGGACACATCCAGTGCAGATACCGGCTCATCACAAATAATAAACTTTGGCCGCAGGATCAACGCCCGCCCGATCCCAATCCTCTGCCTGCGTCCTCCGTCCAGTTCATGGGGATAGGAATTTGCCACACGCTTTGCCAATCCCACCGTATCTAACATCCGGGAAACCTTCTGTTCGATCTCTGCCTTGGACAGTTTCCCCTGGATGATCAGGGGCTCTGCTATGATCTGGCTCACCGTTTTCCTGGGATCCAGGGACGCATATGGGTCCTGGAATACGATCTGCATGTCGCCCCGCAGATGGCTCATCTTCTTACCCCTGGCTTTTGTGATATCCTCCCCCTCAAAGAAGATCTGACCATCCGTACTGTCCAACAAATGCAGGATCACCCTGCCCAATGTGGATTTTCCGCAGCCCGACTCCCCAACCACGCCCAGGGTTTCGCCTTTCTCAATCTGAAAATTCACCCCGTCCACTGCATGGAGCGTACCTGCCGGCGTATTAAAATACTTTTTTAGATTTTTCACTTCCAGTAAAGGACTCATTTGGCTACTCCTCTCCCCTGTTCCGGCAAAATACATCTTACATAATGCTCTTCACCGATCTTTGTCAGCTGGGGCCGCTCTTTCCTGCAGGCCTCCCCTGCTTTTGGACATCGGTCCGCAAATACGCAGCCTTCCGGAAGCCTGGTTGGGTCAGGCATCATCCCCGGAATAGGGGACAGCCTGCTCTTGTCATCCTCCGCAATATTGGGAAGGGAATTAAACAGCCCCACCGTGTAGGGATGTGCGGTGGCGTCAAATATATCCGCCAGGTCTCCCAGCTCCACCAGTTCCCCCGCATAGATAACCGCTACCTTGTCACAAATCTCCGCCACGATCCCCAGATCGTGGGTGATCATGATCATGGATGTGTTGAGTTTGCGTTTCAGTTCATCCATCATTTCCAGCACCTGGGCCTGAATGGTCACATCCAGGGCGGTTGTTGGCTCATCCGCGATCAGCAATTCAGGATTGCAGGCAAGGGCAATGGCGATCATGATCCTCTGTTTCATTCCCCCTGAGAACTGATGGGGATATTCATGATACCTTTCGCCAGGAATACCCACCATTTCCAGAATCTTAGTGGCCTTGACCGCGGCATCTGCTTTTGACAGCTTTTCATGAAGTTCAATCACCTCAGCGATCTGATATCCCACTGTATCAATGGGATTCAGCGCGGTCATTGGGTCCTGAAAGATCATGGACACCTTTCTTCCGCGGATTTTTCTCATCTTGGAATCTGGCGCCTTTAAAAGATCCTCTCCGTTGAGTTCGATCACGCCGCTTACCACTTTTCCCGGAGGACTGGGTATCAGACCCATGATCCCCAGGGCCGTTGTAGTCTTGCCCGCGCCGGTCTCTCCTACCAGTCCAATGGTCTGCCCCCTTTTTAGTTCAAAGCTCAAATCGTTCACTGCCTGTACGATCCCATCATCCGTTCTATACTGAATCGTCAGATTTCTCACAGAAAGGAACGGTTTTTCTTCTGATTTCGTCATATTCATCTCCCCTTCCCCCTATTTCAATCTTGGATCTAACGCATCACGCAGCCCATCCCCAATGATGTTGATGGAAAATACTAGGAATATAATCGCAAGGCCAGGCATTGCCACCATATATCCGTATCCCTTTAAAAAGGCCCTGGCCCCTGAGATCATGGCTCCCCACTCAGGAACCGGTGCCTGGACACCAAGACCCAGGAAGCTTAACGATGCCGTCTGCATAATGGCATTGGCCACGCTTAAGGTTGTCTGGACCAGAATGGGAGCCAATGCATTGGGCAGGATGTGGGTCATAATGATCCTCAGGTCCGTTGCATCCACGGCCCTTGCCGCCTCCACATACTCCATTCCCCGCACGGTCATCACCACGGAGCGCACCACTCTGGCAAAGGCGGGCATGCCGGAGATCCCCACTGCAATGATCGCATTTTTCATACCGGGCCCCAGGGCTGCAGCGATTGAAATGGCAAGAAGCACTCCGGGAATTGCCAGAAACACATCCATAAACCGCATGATGATGTTGTCCACCCGGCCGCCGTAATATCCTGCAATGGAACCGCACACACATCCGATCAGGGCGGACACAAAAACCGCCACCACGCCGCACTGCAGCGTGTATCTGGCTCCCCAAATGATCCTTCCTAAAATGTCTCTTCCCAGATTGTCTGTTCCCAAAATATGCCCCTGGGTGCCGGGCTGGGAGAGGGCAATGGAAATGTTCTGATTGTCATAACCTTCCGGGGCCAGCACAGGCGCCATGACCGCCATCACAAAAATGATCGTTATGATCACAAGGCCCAGAAAAGCCAGATGGTTTTTACAAAACCGGGACCAGACCTCTGCAAACTGTCCCTTTTTCTTATTCTTATTCATTGTGCCCCTCCCTCAGCTTTTTTTCTTACTTGTTCTGTACTGCGCCTTGATCCTGGGATCGATAAAGGCATAGAGAATGTCAACGATCAGGTTAATGACGGAAAACGCCATGGCTATGATGATCACTCCGCCCTGGATCACAGGATAATCCCTGGTTTTAATGGCGGCCAGCATATAGGTACCGATTCCAGGAATGGAGAACACGGTTTCCGTAACCATGGCGCCCCCCAGCGCCAGTCCCAGCTGGATGCCGATCATGGTGACCACGGGAAGAAGGGAATTTCTCAGCGCATGGTGGAGTATGATCTTTTTCTCAGCCTGCCCCTTGGCCCTGGCTGTTCGGATATAATCCTGTCTTATAACTTCCAGCATGCTGGACCGCGTCAGCCTTGTGATGATTCCCGCATTGGCAATCCCAATGGATAATGCGGGCATGATCCAGTATTTAGGTCCGTAAAACCCCGAGGAAGGCAGCCATCCCAAATCCAATGAAAACTTAAGCACCATCAGCATGCCGATCCAGAATGTAGGCATGGATACCCCGATAAGGGCCAGGGCCATAAAAATGTTATCCATCCAGGAATACTGCTTTACTGCGGATATGATTCCTATGGGAATCCCAAAACAGACCATGATCAGAACACTTAGGCTTGCGAGCAGCAGCGTTGTGGGGAACCGGCTGAGTATCTCCTGCAGAACCGGCGCCTTACTCATATAAGAACTTCCAAAGTCCCCGTGGAGCAGGCCAATGAGATAATTTCCCAGCTGGATCAAAATCGGTTGGTTTAACCCCAGTTCCTCCCTCAATGCATTGATCTGGTCCTGCGTTGCCATCTCCCCCAGAACCATCTGGGCCGGATCTCCCGGCGAGGCCTGCAGAATCAGGAAAATCAATACTATTACCCCTAAGAACACAGGTATCATCATAGCAATTCTCTTTAACACATACTTTAACACCTATACACATCTCCTTCCTATCTTCACCCTGCTTTATGCATAATTATTGAGCAATTTTTGTGCCAAGCCCACGGAGGCATTGTACAAACTAACGGTTTTTTCTTATATATCAATGATTTTCTGTAAATTTTTGATACAAGAGACTTTTCTCAAACTTTGGAACTGAAAAAAGCTCCATTCAGTGACACACGAATGAAGCTTTTTCAGCACAATTTATGAGACAATTTGTATCATGTATGTTTCTATTTTTGCAATATGATATCAAGACTCTTCCTGATCCCTTAGTTCCTTTAATCTTCGATACAATGTGGAACGGCTAATACCCAGGCGCTTTGCCAATTCATCCTTGGTCACATGCTTTTTGGTCAAGGTCTGTATTAAAAGTTCATCTCCATCAATCCCCCCTGTCTCTTTTTTATTGTTAACCTCCGCGGTCTTGTCTTCCTCAACTGTAACTCTGTCGAAAATTCCTGCCAGCTTCATCATCTCCCTGTCGATCACGTTTCCTTCCCCCAAGATCAGGATCCTCTCGCTGAAGTTCTGCAGCTCCCTTACATTGCCCTGCCATTTATGCTGTTCCAGCAGCGCCGCTGCATCCTCTGTGATCTGAGGACATTTCTCAATCCCCATGCGCCGTGAATATTTGTTTATAAATGACATAAACAGTTCCAGCACATCCCCGGGCCGTTCCCTAAGGGAAGGCACATACAGGCTGAGCAGATTGATGCGGTAAAACAGATCCAGCCTGAATTTTCCCTCTTTTACCATCTCCTCAATGTTCACATTGGTGGCGCATATCACCCTCACATCAATGGGGATCACTTTATTATCCCCCAGGCGCCTGACCTCTTTTTCCTGAAGCACACGGAGCAGTTTTACCTGCAGCGGCAGCGGCATTTCGCCAATCTCATCCAAAAATATAGTCCCCTTATGGGCCTGCTCAAAGAGACCCGCCTTTCCGCCTTTTACCGCCCCTGTAAACGTTCCCTCCACATAACCGAATAACTCGCTTTCCAGCAATTGCTCCGGCAGCGCGGCACAGTTAATGGCCACAAACGGTTTATTGCACCTTCTGCTTGCATTATGTATGCTTTGAGCAAACATCTCCTTTCCCGTTCCGCTTTCCCCTAATATCAGTATGTTGGCATCCGACTGACTGTATTTTTTGGCGCTGGTGACCAGCTGCTTCATGGCTGCCGATTGTCCCAGAATATTCTCAAACCTGTACTTTGCAACCAGGCCCTGTTCTCTCAACTGTTTTCTGATCTTATATTCCATGTTTCTGATTTCTTCCGCGTCCTGAAAGGAAATCAAATAAAGTTCTTCCATCTCATCCACCTTAATGGGGATACACATCACAACCATGAGGCGGTTGCGCAGCTTTTGTATGGACTCCTTCTGGAACAGCTGCTTTTTATTCTTCCACCAGCTGTCCTCCCCCACCGCTTCGTCAATCATCATCTCCTGCCGCTCGTTCTGGAGTTCAAACGCGCAGAAAAATTGGCGGTTCATGTTCAGAATCCTCCCTTCGGTGTCTACCACACAGATTGATTCCTTGCTGTAGTCCAAAAGGGTTTTCATGAGATTGGTTTTCCGCTTCTCCATGTTGATGCCATGAGCCATATTGATCGTCTCATCCAGAGCGCGCTCCAAAGTCTCTTCTGTGGTATAGATGGGCGCATACAGCATATTCCTTGCCCTGCAGTAACGCCCTACCGTCAGCCCTCCGATAACCGCCGAACCGCCTCCCTCTTCGATCAGGTCCAGAAGCCCCTCAATGCCTGACTCATTTTCTACAATGTATTGGGTAATGGATATTCCAAAAATTTCTTCCAAAAGTTCAAAATGGATATTCTTTGGCCAGATAATGGTGATCTTGTCAATGGAATGCCGCTTCCTCAAGTTGTTGACCGCGCTTAAGACATCATAGCTGGTCACCGGTATCTCAACAAAATGAACATCCGGCCTTCCCCTCATAAACGCATATCCGGTCATTCCCCTGGCAACCACAATATCTGCCTGATATTCATTAATGACCTTTTCGTTTGTCCCATAGATGTCCACTACCTGGAAATCCACGTCCGTAACAGCGCATTGTTTTATATATTCCTGTACATACGGACCAATCTCTTTATATGGTATAATGAACAGTATCTTAACCATAAGCTTTATCCCCCATCATTATTTATTATCCCCACTGCTATTTTCAATCTATTTGTTAAATAATATTTTTATTTTAGCACATATATCTTCAGATTACATCAGCAAATCAAGTGCCTGTGTGTCTGTACCTTTTGATCATAAAACAGAAAACTCCCACGACATTACGCCATGGGAGTCATTCTTTAATAAAATTTTCTAATTATCTGATATAATTGCTGAACATCAACCGGCTTGGCCAGTACCTATAAAGCATTAGCCCTTCCCAGTCTGAAACGGCCAGCCAGCCCGCTTAACAACTGCGCCTGACAGGACAATTCCTCACTGGCTGCCGCGATCTCCTCGGCCGTGGCTGAATTAGACTGGATAACCTCTGAAATCCGGTTGATCTCCTGTGTAATCCGGCGTATGGACACTTCCTGTTTAACCGAAGCATCTGTGATGGACCGGATGGAGCCGGTTATGCTCTCCACTCCTTTCACCACCTCCATCAGTGATTCGGCGGTTCGGTTTGCTATCCTGTCTCCATGGTTGACCCTGTCCAGGGATTTCTTTATTAAATCCGCTGTACTTTTGGATGCCTCTGATGACTTGTTGGCCAGGTTCCGGATCTCATTGGCTACAACTGAGAATCCTTTCCCATGTTCCCCCGCACGCGCTGCCTCCACCCCTGCATTTAAAGCAAGGATATTGGTCTGGAACGCAATATCTTCAATGGTCTTGATGATCCGCTCAATTGTTTTTGAACTGTCCCGGATTTCTGCCATGGCCGACAGCATATCCTGCATCTGCCCGCGGCTGTCTTCCGCATCCATGTGTACTGTCTCAGATTGTCCGCTCACCTCTTTTGCTTTTTTCACATTATTCTCAACCTGTTTTGATATGTCACTGATCGCAGTGAATAGTGATTCTATGGAAGCTGCCTGCTCCGTTGCTCCCTGGGCCTGGATCACCGCCCCGGACGAAACCTGCTCTGATCCCGCCGCCACCTGCTCTGCGGACTGACTGATCTGCAATAAGGTATCCCTCAGATTGCTTATGATTCTATCCAGGGATAAACGCACGGAATCCAATTCCCCCACATAACTGTCCTCCTCCCGGATGTTTATGTCAAAATTCCCTTCTGCCATCTCATTCAGCAGGTACGTCTCATCTCTTATAACTGTTGTAAGTGTGGTTGCCATACTGCGCATGTCGTCTGCCAGGTTCCCCATTTCATCCCCTGACTCATAGATGATCCGGACTGCCGAAAGCCGGCCGGCCGCTATGTTCCGGGCTGCCTGTTCCAACTCCCTGATTCCGCGTGAAATCCCCTTTGAAATAAACACGCCAAAACAAAGACTAATGATTATACTCACAACACCCACTACTCCCAAAATTAGAATAGCCTGAACCTGCCGTTCCCTCAGTTCCTCCATAAGCTGCAGTCCCTTGCTGTTTCCGCTTTCGATCAGCTTATCCAATTCTTTCTGAGCTTCCCCGATCACCTGTATGTTGTTTTCTTCCATGTAAGCAGCCGCTTCTTTATTTTTATTTTCATGAGCCAGTGACAGGACATGTTCCCGCATGGGCGTTAGCCTGTTAAGGCAATCCTCCAGCCTGTCTATGATTTGTGGATCTCCCAAAAAATGTTTCCTGACAACCGGAAGTTCATTGCGGATCACATTAGCTGAATCCAGGGCATTGGCCATGGCCTCCCGGATGATCTCCTCGTCCGTATTGACAATGGTACGGTAAGTAGCTTTCTGCATGCGTTCAAAATTGGAATAGATTACATTGGCACTCTCATTGACAACAAATGGGCCTTTATAAAAAACCTCCATTTTAGAATTCAGGTTTATCAGATTAAAGATACTGACACCAAAACCAATACTCATCAACACCAGGATCACTGTATAGGAAACCAGCAGCTTCCTGCCTATACTGAACGTTTTCATCTCCAACCTCCACTCCCTCTATCATCATCCACATGTTCCAGCGCAACTCTGCTCATGAGTTTATTATATTTTACCATAACCTGGAATTATAAGCAAATTATTTGGCCCTATATTTTCAGGATAAGCTGAAAACAGGCAATATAAAAACAGTAGCAGACCTATGCCGCATATGCTAAAATGTAACAATGAACCACAAGGAGATGTCAAAATGAGACCTCAAAATGAACTATACCAACTTGTTTACGACTTCTATGTCACCAGAATTCTCTTTGGTTATTATAGATTCGGAGATGTACTTCCGGCCATATCAAAAATCAATGCATACTTCCATCTGTCCGTACCCACTGTCAGGGCAGCCCTTAGGTTTCTTGAAAAAGACGGATACATTAAAATAGCGGCCCCGAAACCAGCACAGGTAACCTACAAAGCATCCGAAAATGATTTTTTGCGAAATATATCCGCTTATCTGTCTGCCCGCAAAGACGGGCTGGAGGATATGAAGCAGGTAACTTCACTGCTCCTTGGACCACTATTAACAGCCGGGATCAAGCAGCGGGATGACGCTGCATGGAGAACCCACTGGCAAGAAATCAAGGACATTGATTTTAACGGGATGTCCCTTACCATACAATTATATATTTTTGCTATTTCTTCCTTGAATAATAATCTGATTTCCAATTTTTATTGGGAGATAAACCGATATGCCCGCATTCCATATCTGCGCGGTCAAAGTAAGATTCTAAAAGAAGTCACGGAACAAATGGAATTGTTGCCAAAAGACGAAATTGTTAATTACCTTACCAACGAATTGAGAACGGTTTATGAATCTGCCAACGACCGATTGCTGCATGTGATCCAGACAGTCAATCCGGAAATCCTTAACAATGACGTTGCACAAATACCCTTTGAGTGGAATTTTTATCACAAGCGTTCTCAAATCCGCTACAAACTGGGAACACGGATCATACAGGAAATCCTGCACGATCAGTATCCCATTGGAAGTTATCTTCCTTCCCTGCCCCAGATGTCGGACCACTATCATGTCCCCCTGATCACCATACGCCGTACCATTGACTTCCTGACGGAATTTGGTGTGGTAAAATCCCATCAGGGCAAGGGAATACAGGTCTGTCTTGGTCAGGAAAATGTGGATATGTCCCAGGCCAATGTTCAGCTGGCCTTGAATTGCTTTTTAGAAAGCCTTCAATTTCTGGCTTTGACCATCCGCTCCGTCAGCCGTTTTACCTTTGAAGGAGTCTCTGACAGGGCATTCCATGAATTGATCCAGATCCTGGAGAGGATCCATGAAAAGGCAATGGATCATCTGGTAATGGATGTATTCCTGGTGTTTCTCACGGAACACTGCACCTCTTCGGCAGTCTGCCACTGTTATCAAAAACTGATAAAATGTTTGGCCGTGGGATATCCCTTCACCCTTTTCAGAATAAAGGATAATGAGTTTTCCCAGACATATGCCGCCATGGTTCTCCGCATGATTACAAGTATAGAAAGCCGCGACACAGAAGGCCTGGCTGAACAAATTGGCATCTTTTTTGAGGAACAGGAACAATACTTCAAGACCTTTATTTTACATACAAAAATACAGAACGTATGACTTCATCACCTACGTCCCAGCTGCCAAAATGCAACCGCGCTTGCCGCCGCCACATTTAAGGAATCCACACCATGGGACATAGGGATACGGACCGTGTAATCGCAGTCGGCAATGGTTCCCGCCGACAGTCCGTCCCCTTCTGTCCCCAGAATAATGGCCAGCTTTTCCTCCCGCATCAACTTCGTATCATCAATGGTGACGGAATCATCCTTTAATGCCATTGCGGCAGTTTTAAATCCCAGTTCATGTAACCGGCGGACCCCCTGCCCCGGCCAGGAATACCCGCTGTCCAGAAACGTCCATGGGATCTGGAACACGGTCCCCATACTCACCCTGATGGCGCGGCGGTACAAAGGGTTGCTGCATGCGGATGTGAGCAGGATCCCATCCATATTCAGTGCCGCGGCCGAACGGAATATAGCCCCCACATTGGTGGGGTTCATAACATTTTCCAGCACCGCGATCCGGCGTGCCCCGGCGCAGACCTCCTCAAGCTTTGGCAGAGGCGGGCGATGCATTGCGCACAGCATTCCCCGGGTCAGATGAAAGCCGGTAAGCTGTGTCAATACATCAAACTCCGCCGCGTACACAGGAATCTCACCGCAACGCCTGATGATCTCTTGGGCCTGGCTCTCCACGTGTTTCATCTCCATCAGCATGGAAATGGGAACGCAGCCCGCGTCCAGGGCGCGTTCTATGACCTTGGGGCTTTCCGCAATAAAGATCCCCTTGTCCGGCTCGTGCCGGTTTAAAAGCTGCCCTTCTGTAAGCCGGGCATAAATGTCAAGCTCCGGGGCGGCAAAATCCGTTATCTCGATTATATTTGGCATATGTAAACTCCTGCTCTTGTAACCGGCTTTGTTCTCCCGAATCAGATGTTGTCATATATTCTTTGAAGAAATTCCACGTCTTTCCAAAATCGTTCCCTGCTGGAATTCTCCAGCAGCATGGTAATATGCGGCTTCATCTCTTTCACCCGTTCCATTAACGGCGGATAACAGAACAAGCCTTCTCCCACATGGCGGAACAGCTGATCTTCCCCATCAAATACAAAATCTTTTACATGAAGAACACTGATCCTGTCACCATAATATGAGAACGCCCTGTCAATGACCTGCTTTTGCTGTTCGGGCCTCACCTGATCCGGATGGATCAGGTTCACTGCGTCCAGGATCACCTCCACATTGGGAGAATCTATATCTTCCAGAAAGCGCTTCATCCTGGCCGGGCTGTAAAGGGTGTGGTTAAACACGCCCTCCACTCCCACTATAACTCCCAGCTTTTCAGCTGCAGAAACAATCTCCTTCATACTTTTTAAAAGAAGCCGGTATGCATCCTCTGTATAAGTTTCACCAGTGACATTAAAATCCGGGTCCAGGCGCCCGGTCTCCGTCCCAACCATATCGGCGCCCAGAATACGGGCATATTTCAAATGCTCGATAAAGCGCGCCACTTCCGCTTTCCGCCGGGCCTCAATGGGATTCACAGGATTAATGTAGCACCCCAGTACAGCCACATGCAGATGGTTCCTTTCCAGTTCCGAGGCAATATAGCGGGCAAACCCAGGGCTATAATGTCCTGTGGTAAAACCGTAATTGCTCACCGACTTTGAAAAAGCCAGCTGGATCTGATGTATGTGATTGTCCCTAACTTCTTCAAACACCCTTTCCATCTCCATTTTAGGGCATAGATCATGGCATCTCATGCCTATGTTCAGTTTCATTCTCCCACCTCTCATTCCTTACCGTATCATTCAGGTTCCTGACAGTATCCCTGATAATCAGTTTATTATTCAGATAGATCCTGCGGTTATCTATGATCCCATCATCCAGCTGGCGCAGAAGCACTCTGGCCCCTTCTCTGGCAATCTGTCCCATATTACGCTCCACCGTAGTCAGGCGCATATCCGAGTACCCTGACATATCCCAATTATCAAACCCAATGAGGGACACATCGCCAGGCACCTCAAGCCCGGCCTGTGTTATGGCGGTTCTGGCCCCGAAGGCCATCTCGTCATTAAAACAAAGCATGGCCGTAGGTTTATAGGCCAGCAGCTGACTTGCCGCGGCATATCCACTGGCATAACGGTAATTTCCACAGATAACCGGAAGGCTGTCAGGATTCATTCCATGGCGTTTCACAGAAGCGCGCCAGCCCTGCCGGCGCAGTCTGCTGGAATCCAGTTCCGGATTGCCTTCAATGATCCCAATATTCCTGTGCCCGTTCTCAATCAGGTAATCCATGGCAAGTTCCATGGCCCGTTCCTCGTCTGTTGTCACATTGGGAGCATCCACATCAACGGTACGGCAGATCACAACCATGGGAATACCTTTGCCCAGAACTTCCTGCATAAAATCCATATCCTCACTGCGCTGGGACAGAACAATGATCCCATCATAAAATGTGGGGTTTAGGGTGCCTGTATCATGCATATCAATACCCTTAACCACTACATTATATTTGCTCCCTGTAATCTGATAAACTCCTGTCAGCACATCATGCAATACAAATGGGGACGTCATCTTACTGATCGCGGAAAAATACAACCCTATGACATAGGATCTGGATTTTTTCAGATTAATGGCTGCCTGGTTCGGCACATACCCCATCTCCCTGGCAATACGAAGGATGTTCTTCTTATTCTCCGTATTCTCTGTCCCTATGCCGTTTAGCGCCCTTGATACCGTTGAATAGGATACTCCTGCCCTTTTGGCGATATCCTTGATCGTCACTGCCATATTAACCCCCGTTTTGATAACCCTCCGTTATCCCATTATCTTTTATCTATATGTCCTATATGTTCCGTCTCAATCTCCGGCCCCAGCTGCCCCTCTATCTTCACATTCCGAAGAACCAGCTCTTCTATATTATTTGCATAGATCCCCTGGCGGCAGGTCTGCTCACTGCAGCCCTCCATCATGGCCGGCTGTCCCTTCTGTGCCTCCGGTGTAAAGCTTATGGAGACGCGTTCCATCTCCACCTTTCCTATCTTCCGTTCAGGAAGACCGTACAGATAGGCGGCCGCCACATGGCAGTTCACCGCCTCTATATCCCGAAATGTAAGATGCTTGATCCATGGGGTCCTGTCATCCACAGGAAGCCTCTCCTTTGTCCTTACATACTCACTGTTTCCGTCCGGATCACAGTAATAAAAGCTGTTGATCACAAACGGCGTCTTCACTTGATCCATGTGGATACGCTCAAACAGGATACCATCCACCACAGCATTTTTCCCTCTGCCCCTGCGGGTTTTAATGCGCAGCCCCCGGTCCGTATGCCGGAATACACAGTCCCTGACCGTCAGGTTCTTAACTCCCCCCGCCATCTCACTTCCTATGGTAACTGAACCGTGTCCGTCCCTCATGCAGCATCTTGATACAACAATGTCCTCCGAAGGTCTTTTGTAAGTGGTTCCCATATAAATCTTACCGGATTTGACAGCAATACAGTCATCTCCCACTGAAAAACAGATTCCTGTGATCTCCACATCCCTGCAGGACTCCGGGTCCAAACCATCTGTGTTAGGCGAGTCCTTAGGGCTCAATACCCTAAGATCCAGGAATTTTAAATGCTCTGAAAAATAAGGGTGTATATTCCAGCTGGGGCTGTTGCGCAGAGTGAGTCCCTGTATAACCACATGCTTACACCGTTCCAGAAAAACCATCCGCGGCCGAAAAGCTGTTTTCATCTTTTTGGGATCGTGCCACCAGTTTTCTTCACCGAATCCTGCATTTCCTTCAATCACTCCCCTGCCATAGATGACGGCATTTTCTATATTAATGCCCGTGACCACTGCTGAAAACATGGGCAGAGGATCCCCCTCCCATGTTCCCAGATTGTATTCATCTTTACCATCAAAGCTTTTGATCATCCCTTTCAATACCGGGAACCTGGATCTGTCTGTATCAGCAGACAAAACCGCCCCTTTTTCCAACTCAATCTTCACATTATCTTTTAGAAACAGTGATACAATACGGTAAGTACCTGCCGGTACCAGTACCCGGCTGTCCTTTGGGCAGGCCATGACGGCAGACTGAATAAACAGCGTGTCATCCTGTATCCCATCTCCTTTGGCACCGAAATCCCGCACATTCAGCGTCACAAATTCCCGGTCCGTTGTGAATCCTGCCTCAGCGCAAAACGCAGTATCTTCCTGTGCATCCGCTCTGTCCCCAAACGCCGCGCGCCGGATTTCCACCTTATAAAATGTCTCCGGTTCTAGATCATACAGGCTTGTTATGGTCCTTTCTGTTTCCAAAAAAAATTCCCCATTAAGGAAAATATCATAGGGTTCCAGGGTCTCGTATGCTCCTCCATCCCCTATCTCCAGCACGGCACAGCGCGCATTTTTGTAAATCACCTTTAGTTCCATAGATCCAGACTCCTTTCAAAATATTTTAGCACAATCCAGGCGTAAAGTATATACGGTTCATATACAGTAATAGCGGGGACCCCTGACCGGAGTTCCCCACTATTACAGAAATTATAAGTCCGTTTTGGCACCGTTTTCACATCGGACGTTCTGAGCAGTTATAATTTTCCGATTTTTCTCAGCCTTTAACTCCCCCTGCGGCAATACCGTCAATAAAGGAATCCTGGGCACAGAAAAATACGATCAGGGACGGAAGTATGGAAATGAGGGACATGGCCAGGATACGATTCCACTGGAATCCCACATCGCTGTCCATGGACATGCGAAGGTATACGGAATTAGTATACTTCTGCATATCGGAAATATAGATCAACGGTCCCTGGAAATCGTTGTTCGTCCACATGAACTGGAACAATGCGCAGGACACAAGGGACGGCTTCAGCATAGGTACGATCACATACCACAAGGTTTTTAATGTATTGCACCCGTCAATCTTCGCGGCCTCCTCCAGTTCCTTTGGCACTCCTCTCAGGAACTGGATCAGCATGAACACAAAATATGTGTCAACTGCAAACAGCGAGGGCAGGACCAGGGGAAGGTAGGTGTTAACCCAGTTCCATTTATTAAACATGATGTACTGGGGTGCGTTCAACACTACCTGGGGCAGGAACAGAGTAGACATCAGCAGGGCAAAAAATATCTTCTTTCCTTTGAAGTCAAACCTTCCAAATCCGTATGCTGCAATCACAGCGGAAAACACTGTAAAGATCACCTTGGGGATTACGATCTTATATGTATTGATCAGGGAAGTGATCAGGCTTATCTTGCCGCCGTAGCTTTTAAACGCATTATTATAACCGTCAAACACAGGATTCTTGGGAATAAACCATGCGCTGGTGAATATCTCGGAATTAGTCTTAAAGGTAGCGCCCACCATCCAGATCAACGGATATACCATAATGAAACCAACCAGGATTAAAAGAGTATAACGGATCATTGTACTGATTTTATGTTTTGTCTCTCTTGTCATCAGGCCCTACCTTCCTTCCTCATCTGAATAATAGACCCACTTTTTCTGGCTTATGAATGCAGCCGCGGTCAAAGTCATGACAATCAGGAACAGGATCCATGCCTGGGCACTTGCCATGCCCATCTTATGACGCAGGAATGCATTATTGTAAATCAGCATTGAAATCAGGGTCGTGGCTCCGTTCGGTCCTCCTTTTGTCACCAGGAACGGAGCGTTAAATTCCTGGAACGCCTGGCAGAGCTGTGTGATCAGGTTATAAAAGATAACCGGCGTGATCAGCGGCACAGTGATCTTAAAAAACTGAGTCCATTTTCCGGCCCCGTCAATGGAAGCAGCCTCATAGAGGTCCTCCGACACACCTTTTAATGCTGCCAGAAATATTACCATGGCAGAGCCAAACTGCCACACACGCAAAAGCACGATCACAAATAGAGCGCTGTTTGCTCCGGCCATCCAGTTGATCTTAGGACCGCCGAAAAATGTGATTACCGTGTTGATCAAACCATCTGTATTGAACACGGCCCTCCACAGGATAGCGATGGCAATGGAACCGCCCAGAATGGAGGGGATATAGTAAGCTGTCCTAAAAAAATTAACGCCTTTCAGCTTAAAGTTCAGAATATAGGCAATAAACAGTGCAAAGGCCAGCTTCAGGGGTACATCAAATATGGCATACTTAAAGGTAACCGCAAATGCTTTGATAATATCTTCATCAGTAAATATTTTTTCGTAATTCATGAGCCCTGTCTTTGTTATGCCGTTAAACAAGTCGTAGTTAGTGAAGCTGTAATACAGCGAAGATGCAAACGGATATACCTTGAACAAAAGAAATCCGACCAGCCACGGGAGAATATAAATCAGGCCGATGTTCATTGCCAGGAATCCTTTCTTGTTTTTCATACGGTTACCTCCAAATGTTCTTGTTCAAAAAGCCTTTTTGCTTTTACACAGGCAGCATGCCTGCTGCAAACCCCATACTGTTAGTAATTGTAACAGTCATCAATGCCTTTCATCAGATCCTCTGCGGCTTTGGCCGAACTGATGTCGCCTGCGCTTAACTTGCCGAACACTTTATAATATACTCCGTCCGGATTGGCTTTTAAGTCATTGTGTTCAAACATGGGATCCAGGGGGAATTTGGAATATCCCAAAACCTTTTCATTGGCTTCCATAACAAGGGCGTCACCGATCCCCTTATCTTTGAGTACTGCCATCCCCTGGGCTGAACAGGGGATTCCTCGCTCAGTACCGCAAATTTCGATGCCTTCTTCATCATTTAACAGATAATTTATCAGCATAGCCGCTTCCTTCGGATGGGCTGAATTGGCGGATACTGCCAGAGCCATGGAAATCTTGGTGAAACCGCCATTGTAATCGCCAAACTTAATAAAATCACCGATCACCAGTTCCTGTCCGGGCTTATCAGTGCTCTCCACAATTGCCTTCTGAACTTTGGTAACTGCCGAATCCCACTCAAACACACCCGCATACTGGCCGTTAATAACCTTTGCATTCTTATCCAGAGAATCAGCCATATCACCCTGAAGCGTGGCAATGGTCGGGATAACATGAGCTTCCTCCAGCTTTGTCATGAAATCCATAGCTGACTGGATCTCTTCCGCCGTATACTGAAGCTCTCCATTCTCAACCCAGGGCTTCCCATATACGCTTTCCAGATAATACACCATAAAAACAGCGCGGTCATATTCCATCATGGCCAAAGGATAGTAACCCTCATTAAATGCCTTGAACTTTGCTCCCGCCTCTAAAAGAGAAGCTTCATCCACAGGAATATCACATCCAACCTCATCAAATGTGGTTTTATTCCAGTAGAACAAACGCCCTGTCATCGCTACCGGCACAGCCATCAGCTTGCCATCGGCCTTGCACTGCTCCAGACTGCCCTGGTCAAACTGTGCCAGATCCAGGACCTCACTGTAATCTTCCAGATTGGCAAAGTTGGTGCCGTTGCCGCTGTAAGAGGTAATCCAGTTCCAGTTGATCTGCATCACATCAGCAGCATTGCCTCCCTGGATTGCCAGAGACTGTTTCTCCTCCCATCCGGTCCATGCGCCATACTCGCATTCCACCTTAATATTCGGATACTTGACCATGAATGCCTCCACAGCCTTTTCAGTGGCTTCATGCCTGGAATCGCCTCCCCACCAGCAAAACTTAAGGTTTACTTCTCCGTCTGACGCCGCACCGCTTTCAGCTGCCGCCTGACTTGTTCCCTCCTTGGAGCCGCCTCCATTCCCGCAGGCTGCAAGAGATAATACCATTGCTGCCGCCAGAGCCAGTGATACTGCCTTTTTCATTCTTTTCTTCATTCTTTTTCTCCCTTCCATTCTTACTTTTCCAATTTGCAAACCTTTGCAAATAAACTTAAAATATTATGCATATCTGCTATTTGTAAGCTATTACAATTCGATTTTTTCAAGCAAATATGCATTTTATTTTCTTGTATTTTCATAGTAACACCATTTTTGTTCGATGTCAACCGTGCATTATGTATAGTATTTTCATATATTTTTGTGCATGATTTACATTTATCTTTGTGGTGTCTTTGTGGTAATATATTTCTAAAGCTATATATTCAATTTTTTATGGAATTTGTAGTAATAATCTTTTACAACTTGGGATATTTCCGATCATTAATAGGAATATTTACCATTGATATTATTGCAAACGTTTCCGCATCACATTATGATGTATTTGACTGAAGGCATATTACCGATAATTATAAAGGAGTATTTGAAAGATGGAAATTCTGGATTGTTATATTGATCAATTGCTTGCACAGAGTACACCGCAAGCTCCTGTATGGAATATTGAGAACATAAAAGAAGGAAGAAAACCCAATTGGAATTACATTGATGGGTGTATGATAAATGCTGTCATTGAACTGTATTATATAACAAAGAAACAACAGTTTCTGGATTTTGCCGATGGATTTATTGATTACTTTGTTAAGGAAGACGGATCGATCCTATCTTATAACCCCAAGGAGTATAATCTTGATAATGTAAACGCGGGCAAAACACTCTTTGACCTTTACCATCTTACACACAGGGAAAAATACCGCCGGGCCATGGACACGGTCTACAGCCAGCTTCTTGGACAGCCGCGCACATCCACAGGCAACTTCTGGCACAAAAAAATATATCCCAACCAGATATGGCTGGACGGCCTCTATATGGCACAGCCCTTTTATATGCAGTATGAGACAGAATATAACAGCTGCAAAAACTGTATGGACTCATATGAGCAGTTTTTAAATGTCTATCAGCTGATGCGTGATACCAGGAACGGCCTCTATTACCATGCATATGACGACTCCCGCCGGATGTTCTGGTGTGATAAGGTCACCGGGCTGTCTGATACGTTCTGGCTCAGAGCCATGGGCTGGTACGCCATGGCCCTGATCGACACCATGGAAGTCATGCCCGACTTCATGAAGGAAGAAAAGAAACGCATGAATTCAATCTACAGGGAACTGATCGATGCCATGCTGCCCTACCAGGATGAAAATTCCGGCATGTGGTACCAGGTAGTTAACCGGGGCGGTATCCTTCCTAATTATCTGGAGGAATCCGGCTCAGCTATTTTCTCGTATGCCATTATGAAAAGCGTCCGGCTGGGATATCTGCCTGATGAATATTACTGTTACGGTGAAAGGGCCTTCAATGGCATCTGCAAAACTTATCTTTCCGAAAAAGACGGAAAACTGCAGCTTGGGGGCATCTGTCTGGTGGCCGGTCTTGGCAACTCAGATATGCGTGAAGGGACCTTTGACTATTATATGCGCGAACCCGTGGTGGAAAATGATGCAAAAGGAATCGCGCCACTTATTCTTGCCTATATAGAAACCATGTTCCGGTCACGGTAATAACTTTGCCCCGGAATAGCCGCCCTCAGTCCGGTCCGTGTACCGGACTGTTTTCTGCCCGCTGTCATACCCATTGTCATACCCGCTGTCACACGCTCCCCTTTCGTTCCAGCATGACAAGGATCGTCCTGAAAATGATCTTCAGGTCCATTTCCAAATCCCACTGGTCAATATACCGGCTGTCCAGTTTTACCACCTGCTCAAAGTCCGTGATGTCGCTTCTTCCGCTGATCTGCCACAGGCCGGTGATTCCCGGCTTCATGGCCAGACGCTTTTTGTGGGCAAAGCTGTATGACTCATACTCGTCCACGGTGGGCGGCCTTGTCCCCACCAGGCTCATATCCCCTTTGAGCACATTAAAGAACTGGGGAAATTCATCCAGACTGGTCCCTCTGATAAATTGGCCAATGCCAGGAATGATCCTGGGATCGTCATCGATCTTAAACATATTTCCACGGATCTTGTTGCGGGCCATCAGGCTTTCCTTCTGCTGCTCCGCATCCATAACCATGGAACGGAATTTATATAACCTGAATTTGCGGCCATTTTTTCCCACCCTGATCTGGGAAAAAAGGATGGGACCCGGAGACTTCATGTATATCATGGGTCCGATCACAAGGCCCACCCCAAATGCCATCACCACCCCCATCAGACTCCCCACAATGTCCAGCATCCGTTTGCAAAACAATGATCTCGGGGGGATCTCCCGGTTATAGCAGGTTACCACATTTATATCGCAGATCTTTTCCAGGGTCTTCCTGGGTATGTCCTGAAGAAACTGTTCAATATAGACATGGACCACCATTCCAATGGACAGGAACTGATTGGCCAGTTCCGATTCCTGCTGGGGATCATCCGGTATGCTTAACAGGATCTCGTCCACAATATGGCCGGTTACATAATCGGTCACCTCACCCATGGAACAACTCACCGTAATCCCCTGTATCCTCTCCCCCTTCATATTCCGGTCAGTGACCGCTAGTCCCTGGATATGAAAGACTGAAAAATCCCTGGCAGACAAACGCCCGATCAAAACTTCTGCCTGCTGTTTTGTGGCGATCACCATGATCGTCCGGGCATATTTGATTTTCTGGTATTTCCTTTTCAGGAATCTTTTTATCAGCAGACGTTCCCCATATATAAACAGGATGCCGAGAACGAATATGGCAAAGAGGACCACTCTTGAGAAAAGCCCGCTTAACTGGAATGCAAACAGACATATGACCTCCACTGCAAAGGTTATGGTCATCTGACGGCTTACCGCGATCATTTCCTTCAGGTACCCTCTGTGAAGGATATTACTGTAGCCATCGGTCATAAATGCAACCGATAGGGTGATGACCACCAGCAGGATCCCCAGCTGGATGTAATACGTATACAGCACCCTGTTCAGTTTATCCTGGTTCAGGATCATCATCAGAAACTGGGCCATGCCCAAAGCCAGCATATCCCCAATAATAAAATCCAGATGCTTTGTCCTTGCGTTCTTCATGGTGTTCCTTCCCCCTGTGCTCTCACTCTTTTAACCCCCGGGTCATCCCCTAACCTCTTTTTTCCTGTAAATATATTTTGTCTCATACTCCTCCTGGGGCATGGGCCTGGCATAATAGAATCCCTGTACATAATTACAGCCTATTTTGTATAAGAACCGCTTCTGTTCCTGAGTCTCCACTCCCTCCATGACAACAGGCATCCCCAGGTTATTTGCCATCTGGATCACGGACTCCAGGATAATCTTCCCTTTCCCGGGAGATACGCCGCCAGACAAAAACTGCATGTCGATTTTCAGTACATCCACCTCAATGTCCTTGAGCATGTTCAGGGAAGAATAACCGCTTCCAAAATCGTCCATGAGCAATATGAATCCTGCCTGGTGCAGTCTCCGGACCGCTTCCTGTATCACTTCCGGGTCGGACACATAGGCGCTTTCCGTTATCTCCAGATTCAGCAGGCCGATAGGCACATCATACCTTCTGATCAGCTCCAGCAGAATGCATGACAGCTTGGGGTTATACAGACTGATCCTTGATATGTTCACCGTAATGGGGTGCAGGCTGATCCCGTCCTGAAGCCACTTATGTATGAGCCTGCACACATGCTCCCATACATAATAGTCCAGCCTGGAGATAAAACCGTTCCTTTCAAAAACAGGGATAAAATACTTTGGTGACAGCAGGCCCGTATCGGGATGCTTCCATCTCACCAATGCCTCCGCCCCAACATCCCTTTCATTGGTAATATCAAATTTGGGCTGGAAATAGACGACAAACTGCTCCTCATCCATGGCTGTCTGCATGCTGCTGACAATGGCTGCCTCCTCCGCCTCCCTGATCCCCTCGTCCATATCGTAGAATCCCAGATAGGAGGCAAACTTGTTTTTGCATTTTTTGCTTCCTATAAATGCCCGTATATACATCTCCTCCACTGCAAGATCAGGCTCCTCCACAATATACGCGCCCACCGTGGGTTCCAAGAGATAGTCCTCCTCAAATCCGGCCAGTTCCTCCTTTACCATCTGCACCTGCATGTTCAGCTTTTCACAGTCATATGGCTCGCATATGCAGAATGTGTCCGCGTTGATCCTTCCATAGGTACAGAACTCAAAGCACCCGGTTATGCCCTCTATGGTATCTGCCAGCAGCAGGAGAAGCTTATCTCCCCTTTTTTCGCCAAACACAGCATTATACAGCCGGAACCTATCTATATCAAAACGCAGAAATACAAACAAGATATCCATATGCCGGTCGATCATACGCCTTGTTTCCGCAAACATCTTTTCACGGTTATACAATCCTGTAAGCCGGTCCCGGTCCCTCATATAGCAAAACTCCTTGTGAAGTGATGTGCTGTATGGAGAAAACTCACTCCCAGGAGAGCTCCCGGGAGACAGGGGCATCCTGTGGGACAGGAGCGCATGGTCCAGCCTGTTTTTCAGCGTCTTAGGCCGGATGGGCCCGGTCACGTAATCCCACGCCCCGTGGTCCAGGGCTTTTAAACCGCGTTCTTCCCCGGAATCCTCCAGAATTACAATAACAGGGACGGAGGCGTAACCGGACTTACGGATATGGTCCAGAAAACCCACGGTCCTGCTCCCATGCATCAGGCTGCCCAGAAGTATGGCATCCACAGGACCTGCCCATGTGAGCTGCAGGATGGCGTCCTCCTCACTTTCAGCTTCTTTGATTTCATATGTGCCTTCAAGTATTTCTTTTACTTTCTCTCTCTGTACAGGTCGGCTGTCCACCATCATTATGGTTTTTCTATGTTCATCCATTGTCGCCCTCCTGCCGCTATTTTCATAATATAAAAGAATTTTCATCCAGGGAATACCGTCCCCCCTTAAGAAACTTGTGCTTTATAACCCACCAGGCCGGTACCCAGATATATCTGTGCATGGCGGGGGATGCGCTTCCGATCATCCAGCAGTTCCTTTGGCATTCCCTTGTGAGGCGCCTCACCTGCCTGGCCTGCTCTGAGTTCCACAGTTCCTCCCACTCCTGTTCCCTTAAGTTTCCCATGACCGCCTTTTGGCACATTCCGTTGCAGGGGATCACATCACAGAAAGGGTCGATAAAAAATGCGTTTCTGGACATGTCGCAGGGGAGCAGACGGGGGTTCCCGTATATGTAATTGATCAGCCCGTGATTAAAATACGCCCGGAACCATTTCTTGGGTGAACTGCTTTTTAACAGCTCACAGATCAGCTGTTCAAAATGTTCAGCCACTTTTTTCTTATCTTCTATGCGGTTATCGTTCTTCCTGAAATAAAAGGAATTGTGCAGTGCGGCTGTGGCAAACTCCATCCCCATCTGGTCCGACAGGCGGTAGAGGGGGACCAGGTCCTCACAGTTCATATCCTGGACCGTCATCCCAAATCCCACATCCGGATGCCCCATTCCAACCAGGGCGGTCAGGGTCCGGTAACCACGGTTGAATCCGTCCGGGATCCCACGGATCCGGTCATTGGTCTCCTGAAGGCCCTCGATGCTGATACGTATCCCCACCTTTGGAAATTCCCTGCACAGGTCAATGATACGGTCCGTGAAATAACCGTTGGTGGAGATCACGATACGGTCCGACTTTTTATAAAGCTCCCTTACGATATCCGGTATATCCCTGCGTATGAAGGGTTCCCCTCCGGTGATGTTGGTAAATGCCATCTCAGGCAGCTTCCCGACCACGTCCAGGGTGATCTCCTCCTCCGGCTTTGTGGGGTATTTAAAGCAATCACACATATTGCAGTGTGCATTGCAGCGGTATGTTACGATCACGGTTCCATACAGATTCCTTGTCATTTTCTCTCCTTGCTTTCCTGATTGGTCACCGTCAGGATCCACCGCAGTCCCGGCCATCACCCCTCCCGGCCTGCTCCATATAGTTCCAGCAGTTTGTTACAGTACGTCTCCACGGTGTCATATGGGATGTCCCTGCAGCGATCGGACCACTGTGCGCACAGCTGGGGCCGGTCCCACAGATACCTGATCTTCTCCTTCAGATCTCCCAGGTCCCCGCTGGTAAACAGGGCGCCGTTCACTCCCTCCTGTATCAGCTCCGGGATTCCTCCGATCCTGGCCCCCAGGACCGGGGTCCTGAGCAGCTGGGATTCTATGACGGAAAAGGGACAGTTTTCATAATATTCCGAGGGATAGATACTGAACCGGGCTTCCCGGATCAGCCTGTTTAACCCTTCCCCCTTGACAAACCCCAGATTCTTTATGTTGGGGATGCCCCTGATCCTGTCCTCCAGTGGCCCCGCGCCCGCAAGGACAAAGGGGATATCCGGCAGTTCCCTGCAGGCCCTAAGAAGGGTCCCGATCCCCTTTTCCCTGGAATATCGTCCAAAGTACAGGATATAGTCCTTTTTTACGCTGGGGACCTCCTCCCCACGGACGGCAAAATTATGCATGGTGATGGTCCTGCCCCGAAACAGATCCACATGATTCATCTTCTCTTCCATAAAATAACTGGGGCAGATGACCCGGTCAATGTATTGGTATACCTTTAGTTTTCTGTACACCATCCCTTCCGCAGCGCCCAACAGGCTCTTTGCCATGGACAGGTGGATGCACCGTTTTCTGACGCAGCTAACATAGTGACCATCCACGCACAGTTCGCAGTTCTGTCCGTCCCCCGGTGAATTCAGCATGTGGTTGGGGCAGATCAACTGGTAATCATGGGCCGTATACAGGACGGCCGCCCTTTTCCCCGATCTCCTTTCATGGTCTCTGATGCCATAGAGAATGGAAGGGGTCAGCTGGTAGTTGAAGTTATTGATATGGACCGCGTCCGGCTGGAAATCCTCCAGGACCCGCGTAAGCTTCTGCCTGGCTTCCCTGGAATACAGGACCCGCAGGGGGTAGGCCAGGCGGCCAAAGCCCCTGGTGTGGAAGTCCATGTTTGATGTGTACTGGTTGATACGGTTTCCAAGGGTGCGGCCCGGTTCATCCATCCCAAAATACTGGACATCATGGCCCATTTGCTCCAGGCAGTTCCCGATCTGGATGATGTAAGTCTCAGAACCTCCTTTTGGCATTAGGAACTTATTTATGATCAGAATTTTCATTAATCTATCTCCTCATAATGCCAATGGGTCCGGCCCACGTACTCGGCCATCACCAGGTCCTCCTCCGTGTTGATGTCAATGGCTTCAAACTTGTCCACAAAGAATATGCAGGGTTTCCTGCCGATACGGCAGCGGTACCGCTGGAGGGAGTTTTTTGAGATGCCGTATAGGCCCGTGGTTTCCTCAATGATCGGCTGCATATCCTGGCTCCTGGGCAGGATGCCCGGGCGGTAATTCACCGGATGGGTATCCAGCCAGTAAAACCCGTGGTTTTTTAATGCCGTAAAACAGGAGTCATAGGTTTCGCTGTCCACCAGCGCGTTGACGCAGCCTTTTATGGAGTCCGGCTGAAGGTACGGCGCGGTGGCAAACAGCTGGAAATAGTAATCATATTCCGGGTGGAGCTGCTGATGGTAAACTAACAGGTCGTTCCCATTGGCGGTATTCTGGGCAAGGGCTTCCAGGCGCTCGATCACCTGAAGCCCATGGTCCAGGGCATATTCAGTGATCTCAGGGCTGTTTGTGTCAATATAGATGGCGTCAAAACAGCATGCTTCCATGGCATGGCTGATGATATATTCATATAACTTTCTGCCGTTAAGGACCCGGAAGTTTTTGCCGGGAACACGTTCCGAATTGGCTTTAATGGGAATAAAACAGGCAGTTTTCATAAGACGGTTCCTCCTTTATCATACCTTGCTCCGAAATCCCAGGCTCCAGGCAATCTTTTTAACCACATGATACACCCGCATGAACAGAGGGCCGGAGGCGCTGATCAGCAGTACGCTGATCACATTGATCCATTTTTTCGGATATTGGTCCCTTGTAAACAGATACTGTTTTGCATGTTTTCTTACATCTTTGGAAATCTCCTTTACCTTTTGATGGCGGAACAATCCAAAGTGGGCCAGGCGGTTCAGGATATCGATGCAGGTTTCCACATGTTTGAAGGCAAATGCATGCAGCACCGCGGATGATTCCCTGCTGATACAGGTGTAAACAGCCTTTTCCGCTTCATACAGGATCAGGTAGTTGTCATTAAATGCATTGACATGGTACATCTGCCTGCAAAGGGAATTGGGGTTCTCGGCATACATGTACACCAGCCTGGGATCCACACAGATACGGGTGCACTGCTTCAGATATTCCGTCACAAAGACCAGGTCCTCCCCATGGGTATAGCCGGCAGGGAATCTGATGTGGCTTTCCTCCATCCTCTCCCTTACAAAAATCTTATTCCATAACACGCCGCGAAAGGCCGGGTTCCTGAACACCTGGATAAACGCCGCATCCCGCCCCATGGTCTCAGGCGCTTCAAAGCGTTTTTCATACTTCACGCCATTCTTTTCATTGATATATCCGAACACGGCCAGGTCCGCTTTGTTGGATGATATGGTATCATACATGGTTTTTAATGCATGGTCCAAAAGTTGGTCATCCGCGTCCATAAAGATAATATATCTTCCCTGTGCCAGGTCCAGTCCGGTATTCCTGGCCCATGACACGCCCTTTCTCCCCTGGCTTACCAGCCGGATCCGGCCGTCCCCAAAGCTGCCGGCCACAAGGCAGGAGTCATCGGCGGACCCGTCATCCACCACAATGACCTCCAGGTCCTCAAATCCCTGGTCTAAGACGGAGCCAATACAGTGCTTTATGTATGCCTGGGCATTATACATGGGAATAATAATGGAAATCTGTTTCGTCATCTGTTTCATCATTTGTATTGTCATATCACCTGTTCCAATCTGACCCTTGGGAACACCTCCAGCTCACCGCCCCTGGTGGCATTGAATATCCCAACTCCCCTGCTGCCCGCTGCCGCCAGTGCGCTTTTATAAGCCGCTTCCGCCATCTCTTGATCATAGACGGCAAGGACGATCTTCCTCTTTTGCTCCACGGTCTCATAGATGTCCTTGTATCTTGGGTCAAAATGTGACCGGACCGCGGCATCATATGTGATCCTCCTGTTTTTATCAATGGTATGTGGAAAGTGGTGGTCCATTCCCAGAAGATAGATCCTGGTAAACCTCATATACACTGCCAGCTGGATGCTGGAGTAGGTGACCGTGGTCCCGTCAGCCACTTGCCTTTCGCAGTCAAATGAAAAAGGAAGCCCCTCCTTCCTCCACAGGGCCGCCCGGTTATCCATCAGGTATGGATTGGAATCCGGAAACCGGGTCCCGGTCTTTTTCATGGAGTTATAGCCGATAAAGCAGCTGCAGGGATCCACCCCGGCCTTCCCTCCTGTGATATTCATTTGTTCCGCCTTCAGCATGTCCTTGTCCTGGCAGACATAAAAGGTGGGCCGCCACAGGGTCCTGCCATACATGAGGTAAATGCGGTTGGCCCCAAAGGTGTATTCCTGTTTCAGCAGATCCAGGTCCTCGGGTCTTAAGCTGGGCCCGTTTCCTATGATAAAACACCGTTTTCCCTCATATCTTCCCCTGAATGCCCTGATCCTGTCTCCATAGGCGGTCTGCCCATATGACCGTTTCATAATGCGGAATGAGATTTCCCCCATTCCCGCCACGGCCCGCCTGCGAAACGCTGATAAGATATCAGAGCGTACCACAGCGGCTTTAATCCGCGCCTTGATGTTCCCCTCCTTCATTGCCCGTTCCTTCATCTTCCCTCCCCCGCCGCATCCTCCGGCATCTGTCCTGCAGCCAATTCTTGTCTGAATATTTTGCAACTGTTTAATACCAGTTCACATCCACGATCACGATCTCCGGTTTGTTATTGATCCTGGGTATCTTATGGCTCTCTCCCAGCCCCCTGCTGACAATGACCACGGATCCATTTACTTCGTGCTGCCCTTCTGTGAACGGGGGGAAAAAATCCCTGTTCCGTTGCGTATACCCCGCCTATATAAGGCAGACGGACGATTCCTCCATGGGTGTGGCCGCATAACGCCAGGTCAACTGGCATGTCCTCCAGTTCCCCCATAAAATACTCGGGATAGTGGACCAGAAGCAGCTTAAAGTCCTCACTCCGGACATATTCATCCATAAACTTCTTTCCCCCATACTCCACATAGTTGTAGGGTTCATTGATCAGGCCGCCTATACAGATCTCATTGCCATTTACCTGAATCATCTCTGCATGGTTAAAGAGCATATGGACACCGGTCTTTTCTATATCATCCCTGATACCGGTCTTCCGGTGGGCGTAATCCACCAGCTCGTGGTTTCCCATCACATAGTAGACATCAGTGATCTCCACCAGCTGCCTGCACAGGTCCAGGACCACATGGTAATCGTCATTGTGCTCCATGTTCATATCCCCCGTGACCGCAATGATATCCGGCGACAGGGCGTTCACCCTTTCAACAAGATCCCGGTTCTTTTCCCCGAATTCCTTCAGGTGCAGGTCTGAAAGCTGGACGATACGGAACCCCTCCTTGACCTTTTCCGACTTTACATGGTAAAAGGAAAGTTCCAGCGTGTTCTGGTCCGCCTGTATTTTCTGCCAGGCGGCAAACAGGAGAAGCGCAGACAGGAGAACGGCCAGCAGCCATTTAATGACGCGGCGGAGTTTCCCCATAAGCCCCTTTTTCAGCACAAATCCGGGGTTCACAAAAAACAGCCTGACCGCGTACACCATACTCTCCGGGTACCGGTGGGCCTGCTTCCATAATCTCCAGCATATCTCATTCAGCATGTTGGTACGGGCCGCTTTGTTTTTCTTAAAATCCTTTTTATACTTCCGGTAAACTTTCTGGTATCCCCGGATCCCCTTCATGGGATGGGAGGTGATCCTCTCCCCCTTATGGATCCTCATATTAAACAGGGGGACATCCACCCCTGCCCCCTTGTACCTTTTCAGGATCCGCAGCCACATTTCATAGTCCTGCCTGGCTGGGAGGGCCACGTCAAACATTCCGCAGTCATCCAGCGCCGACCTTCTTACAACCGCCTGGGAAGTGGTTCCCACGGTGTCATTTTCCAGCATCCCGTCAAAATCCACGGTTTCTTTAAAGGTCCCCTCCCGGTGGTATAAACGCCTGTGTTCCATGTCACCGTCTTCAAATACATAGCCCTGGCAGAACACCAGTCCCACCTGCGGATCTTCAAAACAGGGTATCTGCATTTCCAGCTTTTTCGGTTCCCAGAGATCATCATCATCCAAAAACGCAATAAACTCACCGCTGCTGGCCTGGATCCCGGTATTTCTCGCAACCTGGGCCCCGGAATTATCAGGCAGCTTTATATACCGGACCTGGGGGTATGCCTTCAGCCCTTCCTCAATCTGCAGGGACCTTTCTCCCTTTTCCCCATTGTCATCCACCACAATGATCTCCATCCGGGCGTATGTCTGGGCCAGCACACTGTCCAGGGCCTCCTTCAGCATGGAGAATTCCCGTTTATACGTGGTGATTATTACACTGACTAAACCTGTCTCCATCATCTAACCTATCTTTTCCCCTTCCATTTCATATGCTTTTGAAATGAGTTTATTGATCTGATAAATCCCCGTTTTTTTTGAGTCCGCGATCCGGGCTTTCATCTCTATCATGACCCCGGGATTCCCCTCGTTGAACTGCTTAATGGATTCGCTTAATAAACTCAGCATGAACTCCGCTTTTTCACCGGTACAATTGTCAAGAAGGCACAAAAACTGGTTTGCCCCATTATAGCCGATAAAGCCGTATTCCCTTGATAATGCCTTCAATGTATCTCCAATTTCTTCCAATATTTTATCTCCGGCAGCATATCCGATGGCGCGGTTCACCTCTCTCAGGTTGTCAATGGAAAGCACCACACAGGTAAATGTCCCCAGCGCCCCTCTTTTCTTAATGCTCTCGATCCGCTCATCACAGCTTAAACGGCTTGGGAGTTTGGTCTTTCGGTCCACGTACAGGGTGTATTCCACAATATCCCCGATCCGCCCAATGACGATCGCCCCGCAGCACCCGATCCCGAAGAACAGCACAAAAGCCATCGCCATATAGATCTTCAGGTTCAGCTGGGAAAATGCATCCACGCTGTTCTGCATTGCAATGTTCTTGCTGACCAAATAGCCGTTATACTCCCGGCCGGTCTGGGCCACGATCTCATGGAGGGAATTCAGCTTTTCGGCCAGACGGTTGATCCCCTCCATCAGCTCCTCATCGCTTATGCCCTCATTTATGCGCTCACTTTCGGAAGCCGCCCCGCTGTCCTCTGCCTGAAAACACGACAGGATATACTGCTTTTCCTCGATCTGCTGCTCCAGGCTGAATATCTCTTTGTTATAATCCACATACCGTGAGATCAGGGTATCATAGGTATTCTCACTGTATAGGATATTTCCCTCCTGGTCCTTTCTCTCATAAATGTCCTGAAGGATGATGGAATTGGCAGTCTCCGCATCCTTTGTATCCGTACTGTACTCCTGGGCTTCCAGGATCTTTGGGTTGTACTGGGCAATGGTGAGGAGCAGTTCGGCAGACTGGGCCTTCATTTTTTCCAGCTGGATCTGAAGGCTTTCAATCTCTGCATTGTTCTTTTCAATGAGAACCGCCCTGTCCCTTGTTTTCTGTCCCGACAGCACGTTCACATACAGCCGGTCCAGGCTCACTGCCTCCAGCAGCTGGTAGGACGTGATCAGATCATAAAAGCTGTATCCTGTCCTGGAGGAACGGAAGCCGGCCTGGTTGCTGTCCAGATACTCCAGTATCTCACCTATGGACTGCTTCATGATCTCAATGATCTCAATATAATCGTAATTGTCATTGCCTATGTTCACCACATTGTTTGGTATGACCGCCCTTGCAACATACTTTTCGCTGTAAAAATCGAAATAACTGCTGAGCACGGTGTTCAGCATATTTTTTGCAAAGTCCTCGGAGTAATCGCTTTCCACGGAAAAGGTAATATAATAGTCTGTGGGATACTCCTCATACTCCTCCCCCTCTTTTAGGATCGCCTCCTTCCGTTTCTGCTCCTCATCTGAGACAATGGGCTCCACCTTTATCCTGCTCCTGACAAAATCCACACTGACATTGCTTTCCAGCTTTTCAATTGCATCCGCAACCACATTGGGGGAGTATATTTCACTGACATCAATGTCGGCTCCCGATGGGGTTTTTCCGCTTTTAGCATCCAAATTCGTGTAGGAAATAATTGCGTAAGCAGTGTACACCTGCTGCCGGCTGAAGTAGCTGTAAAAAACCACGCCTCCTATGACCGTACATAAAGCGATCAGGTATTTCCAGCTGCTTACATACCGGACAATCTGGAAATCTTTCACTTCCCATCCTCCCTTGCATTGCGCTTTTTCTCATTGTGCATTACAGCCATTGCCGCCATTGTTGTAAACGCAGCCCCTATGATAACGGCCTTTACAAAGCCCATTCTGGTAAGAGGGCCGACCTCGTTATCCTTTACCGTGACATAGTCCTTGTTTTTGTACCTGGAATATTCCATGTCGATCTGTACGGCCTGCCGGGAAATATCCCTTAATTCCAGATCAATGGCCTGGATCATCCCTTCCGCCTTTGTAAGGTCATCCGCCTGGTTTACGGATACGCTGATATGGTCAATGATGGATTGCCTGTTTTTAATATCCGATTGTTTCTTTTCCGCTATCTCCTCCGCATCCACTGCATATTCCGCCAGATGGTCGATGCCCGTCTTTGTCTTGGACATATAAAAATCCTGGTTTTTGTCCACGGAGGGCACCAGCACCACCCCTGTCATCTTCGGATCGTACCGGTCAATGCAGCTTTTATATAAACCGTATGTTTTGGTGTTAATGGAGTATATGTTTCGGTCCTTATAATTTTTGTAATCCAGCAGGTCCACATAGGCCTGCCTGTTTTTGTATACCCCCTTCTCCGTGACAAATGAACGGAAATTAGCAAGGTTGATCTGAAGGAGATTATCGATCCGGGCCCCGATATCCTGAAAGGTGATGCCGTCATCTGAGATAAAACTTTTATTCTCATCAATCCTGCCATTCACATAATTCTTCAGCTGGATCAGTTTTGTGTTGTAGTAGCTGGCGATCTGGCGGTACTCCAATCCCTCCAGGTCCGCCGGTTCATATTGGAGCACGGAGAGATTGTCCGTATAATTGGCATAAAAATATTCCAGGTAAGCATAGGCAACCATCTGAAGCATGGACCGGGCATCCACGGATGTTAAGTCCCCGTTGGCCGTATATGTGACCTTATACTGGGTAGCAATATAGTCCCGGCCGCTTTTTGCAGGCACCTGGATGGTTATATGCTCTCCCAGCTCTTCCGGGGTTATCTCCGTAACCCCGGCCAGGGTAAGGGCCCGCCTGAGCACCTCCTCCGACTTGATCTCATAGGCGTTAAACCGGGACCCGTTGGGATTCAGTCCCTTGGATGCCCTCTCATAATTGTAGGCAAACCAGATGGTTGAGACTTTAAAACTGCTCTCATAAAACTTACATCCCAGCACCAGCACGGTTGCCGCCATACACAGCATCAGTTTCCACTTGTACATTCGGATCGTATTCAGGAATACAAACATACTGCTTTTATTGATCATGTGCCGTCTCCCCCTTCTTTTGTCTTGCGGTGTTGGTCTGTGTATGCGATCACGGTGATATGCGCCATTATGTTGATGGAATAATAAAAAAATGTATTGTCAGTTATGTATGTGACAAAAGAATATACCACTGTCATCAGCATGAATGCAGAGGCGCGTGATCCGAATTTCTTTCTCACCGCCATGACCTTATACCAGGTATTGCTCCACAGCCAGTAAATAAATCCCCAGAATCCCAGTTCTATAAAATGGGTCATGATATCGTTGTGGGCCATGCCCGGAACATAGGGACCCACATTATATTGTTTGTAGTCGTATCTTATTTTGAAAATATACCGGATCCCATATCCCAAAAATGAGGGGGACATTTCATAGTACTCTTTAAAGAAATCGTATATGTACCCCCTGCTCATGGTATCGATCCCCAGGTGATCCATAAGCGGCTGATACCAGCCCTTTTTTATGAGGAACAGATACAGATAGGAAAATACAAACAACCCTGCCACCAGGACTGCCACCAGAGCCGTCTTCATTTTTTCAGACACAACATCATACAAAAGTCCCACTGCAATCGCTGTGAGGATTGCCAGCACATCGATCCTCTTCAGACCTGTGGAAAAGAAAAATGCTGCCGCCATCAGCTCCCCAATGTGCCACTGCCTGTTTTTGATGCAGTACAGATAATACATTACAAACACGCCCAGCCCCTGGGTCAGGTCGTGCAGCTCCAGCTTTCTCATGATCGGGCCGGTATTCTTTGAAAATGTGGTGATCAGCGTCACATATTCCGACAGGACATTTCCCGCCCCATAGGTCTTTATAAGATCCAATGCAATGATGACAATGGTGGCGCATGCGGCATAGAGCATATAAGAAACGGTCCTTTTTCCAAACATATAGTACCCCGCGCCGGCGCACAATATATTTAAAAGCAGGCATACGATATTGATGGTCCCCCTGGTGACAAAGGATGTCTCCTGGCACCGGATCAGCCATATGGCCATGGATATCAGTCCAATGCCCATGACCGGGACCATCATGACAACAGAGATGGAATATAGAAACCGGATCTTAGGCATATCCACCGTGACCATGATCCATAAAGCACCCATGCCTATGACCAGCACATCCGCCGCATAGCGTATTCCCACAGGCAGGACCGGCAATCCCCCCTTATATTCAGCTGTGGCATAAAACGCAGCTGTCATGATCAGGATAAATGTCCCTGCCATGAATCTTTCGATCCCTCTACTTGTTTTCACATCCAAATGATCACCTGGTCCCATTGTACGCTTTCCAAAAACACTGCAGCAGGAAAAAAGACGGCAGATTATAGGTCAGGAATAATATGACCCCGTATCGTCCGCTCTTTTTCCATATATGTTTATAACTGTGCTTTCCCAGATATTGGGCATAGGCCGTGTGCTTGACCAGCCGGTTCCACTGTACCAGCTTCTGCACCCTGGCGCCTGTCCATCCGGGATTAAAATAATATAAGCGCAGGATCTCGCAGTAATTCCTGGTCATCTTATATTCAAACGCCTGCTTCCATTCCCCGGGTTTTCCCTGTATGTATCGGTACAGCGCCTCATTAAACGCCAGTATATGATCCTGGATCCCAGGGTTATACCGGTTGCAGACAGAGGAGGGGTTTTGCCGGTAGTGGTAAAACACCCGGTCCAATACCCCCATGCGCGGGGCTGCTTCCAGGGTCTGAAGATTAAACATGGTGTCCTCCATCCTGCGCAGGTCAGGCGGGAACATCAGATGCCCTTTTCCCAGGAAATCCGCCCTGTAAAACTGGGTGCACACCGAACCAAAGGAGCAGGGCAGGCTGCAGTATGAAGGATCCATAAGTCCCAGACAGATGGTATCTATGACCTCCGGGCCCAGATCCCGGTACTCTGACCAGCCGTATCCATAGGAAATGGACTCCTGTCCGTATTCCTCCTGATACGCAACGCAGAGAATATCCAGCTGATGCTGCTCCAATTGCTCCGCCGCGCTTTTAAGCGTATCCGTCTGGATCCAGTCATCGGGATCCACAAAATACAGCCATTCCCCTGACGCCCTGCAGATTCCCTGGTTCCTTGCCTCGGAAACGCCCCTGTTCTCCTGGTGCACCACCACGACCCGCGGATCCCTCCGCCCGTACTCATCACATATCCTGCCGATATCCGTGGTGGACCCGTCATCAATGAGGATCACCTCATATCTTCCCCTGTAATCCTGTCCCAATATGGATTCCATGCACTGGTGGAAATAGGCTGGTTCCGTGTTATACACAGGAACCACAATGGAAAATTTCATTGTTTTCTCCCTTTTGTACAGACGGCTTCTGAGCCGTTTTCTTTACGTATTCTTCTGAAACATTCCGGCTGCCAGATCCCTGCAATAGCGGAACTCTTCCATTTTGTGGAAACATACAACGGACAATATCACAGAGACACTCCCCGCCACCGCAAAGTAAACGCCCAGCCTTCCATAGGGGGATGCCAGGGTAATCCTGTCACAGAGCATTTTGCAGACCAGGACCGAAGACAGGCCCGCTGCGGAAATCTTTACCATAAGCCCTTGATAATAGGCCGGATCCATGTAGAAGAACTCCCGGTAGAGCAGCCTGGTCTTTAAAATGATCTGGATGACAAGGGTGCACGTGGTCCCCAGCATAATTCCCAGAATCCCCCATCTCAGCCCCAGCGCCACGGAGACGATCAGGTTTATGCTGCTTCCGGCAATGGATATGTTTTTATCCTTGGAAAATAATCCTGACACCAGCATCATCCGCCACAGCGGCTCCCTGACCACATAGTAAAAAAAGTTCACCACAAAGGAGTATTTCAGGATATCGTCCATAAGATACTCCCTTCCAAACAGGATCTCCACAAAGGGATCCGACATGCACATGATGCAGGATGCGCAAAATGATGTGACCATAAAAATAATGAACGTCATTCGGCACAGGACCTGGTGGCACCGCTCCCTGGTCTCAGACACTGCCAGGTTCCCAATGCTTCCCGCCGCCGCATCGGGGATCAGGAGCAGTATCCTCCTTACATTGGAAATGATCAGGGAATAGTTGGAATAGAGTCCAACCTGCAAGGTCCCCACCAAAACGGAGATCAGGATATTGTCCGTGGAATTGGTGATCTTGCCTGATAATGTCCCGATAAACAGCTGCCTGATATGGAAGAATATCTTCTTCTGCTCCTCCTTTGGAAGTTTCCGTGCCTCTTTTAAAAAAGGATACTGCCGGTCCGCAATATGGGCGATGGCAATGTTATTGGCCACCGTGACGATCCCGTCAGACAACAGGTAGGCGATAAAATTTTGTGTGAGGATCAAAATCCCCAGGTTGGAGGCCACGGTAATAAACCGAAAGACTGTATTGGTCATGGAGATCAGATACATTTTCTGGTCCGCGTCCAGAAGCGTCCTCTTATAGGAGAAAAAATAGGAGCTGACTGTTTTCAGCAGAAATATCACATACACCAGCCTCAAATATCTGACATTAAACGCCGCATCCTTGATCAGCCAAGGTACAAAGGGCAGGAAGACCAGGCCGGAGATCAGGATCACTCCTGCGATCATCCGGTATGCGCTCCTGTAAAACCACATCAGCTGTACCACCTTTTTCCTGTCATGTTCAGCCAGGAGCCGGTACAGATGATAAGTGATGGCAGAACCCACCCCCAGCTCCGCAAGGGACAAAACAGCGATCACTTCCGTAAATAACCCGTTCAGGCTCACTGCTGAAAGTCCCAGGATACGGACCAGCGCGGTTCTGGTGACCATGCTCAGCAGCACGGTAAAGATTATGTTGACCTCACCATAAAATAGATTGCGGATACTTTTTTCAGTTCTCATATTTGTGCTGTGGTTTTCTTTCTTACATTTTCGTAGACTTGCAAAAGTTCCTGTACTGCGGTATCCCAGCTGTAACGCTCCCTTACAAAGGACATCTGCCCTTCCCGGTCATGGAGATCCTCATCTTCGCCCAATATGGATTCCAGGCAGGAGCCCAGCACGGGGGACATTCCCTTTTGGAAAATACCTGGCATATCCTCCGGCAGTCTCCACGTTCTCCTCTATGTCGCTGACCAGGCACCTGGCTCCGCAGCTCATGGCCTCCAGCAGGCTGATGGACATGCCCTCAATATCACTGGGAAGCACATAGACCCGGCAATTGGACATAAGCTCCTCCAGCACACGGCCCTGGACAAAATCCGTGAACAGGATCCTCTCATCCCCCTCTGCCATGCGGCGTATCCGGTTTACATAATCATTGTTTTTTGTAAGTTCCCCCGCTATGACCAGGCGGGTTTGGGTGTTCATGTTTTTATATGCTTCCAGCAGGTAGTGCAGGCCCTTTTCCGGCACCAGCCTTGACAGAAAAAGGATATAGGTGTTTCTCTTAAGGCCCCACCTGCGCCCGATCTCCTCCGGCCCCCGGCAGGGTATCATCTCCACCCCGTTAGGTATATAGACGGACTCCCTTCCATATGTATCCATAAAGTAGCGCTGGTTCCCACGGGACAGCACCACCAGGGCATTGGAGTAACGGGCCGCATTTTTCTCCCCCCACAAAAGGTAACGGGTGGCAAACCTTCCCCATTTGGCCCTCTGCCAGTCCAGCCCATGTATGGTTGCCACCACGGGGATTCCCAGCAGTCTGGGCAGGAAGGTCATGGCGCCGGGCCCTTCCGCATGAAAATGCAGCACATCATACCCTCCGAACACAGCACGTATGGCAGCCAGTACGGAGTAGACAAATGCATTCAGGGACGGATGGGACAGGGTGGGGATCCGGATCAGGCGGATCCCCCTGTACTCCCTGGGAGCCCGGTCCTCCTTCCTGCTAAAATCCTGCCACCGGTTGTAACAGTCCACCTGATGTCCCATGGCTGCCAGGCGCAGGGCTGTCTCTTCCACCGCAATCTCGATCCCGCCCTCCCTGGAGGGAACCCGTTTATGTCCGATCATTCCAATCTTCATGCCCATCCCTGCCTTTATCCTCATCTTTATCTTTCTTAATCCGTAACTATTCAGTCACACAGGAACAGATCCCTGGTATATACCTTGTCCCTTACATCCTCCAGCTGCCTGTCATACCGGTTTGCCAGGATCACATCCGATCTCTGTTTAAACTCCTCCAGATCAGAGATGATCTCCATGCCTAAAAATGCTCCGGCTTTCAAAGCGGGTTCATAGATGACCATCTTAACGCCCTTTTTTTCCAGCCGCCGCATAATCCCCAGGATGGAGGAATGGCGGAAGTTGTCCGAATCCGCCTTCATGGTCAGGCGGTAGATCCCTGCAACCTTTGGGGATCTGCTTAACACCTGTCCTGCAATAAAGTCCTTCCTGGTCTGGTTGGCCCGTACAATGGCTGTCATAATACAGTTGGGAATGCCCCCATAATTGGCCAGCAGCTGCCTTGTGTCCTTGGGCAGACAGTATCCCCCATATCCAAAGGAGGGATTGTTGTAATGGGTGCCGATCCTTGGATCCAGGCACACGCCCTCTATTATGTTCCTGGTGTTTAACCCGTACACCTCCGCATAGGTATCCAGCTCATTAAAAAAAGCCACCCTCATGGCCAGATATGTGTTGGAAAACAGCTTAACGGCCTCCGCCTCGGTTGCATCCATGTAGCGGACAGGGACATCCTCCTTCAGGGCCGCCCCCTTTAGAAGGCCGGCAAACAGGCGGGCCTTCTCCATCTGGACAGGGTCCCCTGTATCCAGCCCCAGGATGATCCTTGAGGGATACAGGTTGTCATAAAGAGCCCTGCCTTCCCTTAGAAATTCCGGGGAAAACAGGATGCATCCGTCCGGGTACCTGGAACTGATCTCCTTTGTAAACCCCAGGGGAACCGTGGATCTTATGACAATGCAGGCGTCCGGCTGGATCCTTAATGCTGCTTCCACCACGGCTTCCACAGAGGATGTGTCAAAATAGTTCTGCTCCGCGTCATAGTCAGTGGGCGTTGCAATGATCACAAAATCCGCATCCCCATACGCTGCCCTGATATCTGTTGTGGCTGACAGCATCAGGCCTTTTTCACCCAGGCGGGATTCCAGCTGCGGGTCCGCGATCGGCGACCGCCCCCTATTGACCTTATCCACCTTTTCAGGCTGTATATCCACTGCGCATACAGGATTGTCCCGTGCAAGCAGCGCGGCATTGGACAGCCCCACATATCCCATGCCGGCCACCGCTATCTTTTGCTGTTTTTCCATCCGACCTTCCTCCTTGCCGTATTGGAGCGTGTTAAAGATTGCTCTTTGCACGCTCTAGAGTGTGTTTGAAAATTGCTTTCTGGCAGCTGTGCGTCACAGTTTGTGGGGGATTTGGGCTAAATGAAGGCGGCGTAGCGGGCTACGCTAACTGAATTTGGCCCAAATAACCCGCGAAATGGGGCGTGCTTTGTCCTAAGGGGTACCGGGCAGAGCCTGGGGGATTCCTTAGGGCAGATGACGGGAATGAATTTACAAACACGCTCTAGTAGGAGACCACAGCCTCCGGTTCCAGGATCTCCGCCACCTCATTGGAACCATAGCTTACTATCTTTCCTCCTGAGCCAAGGGTCCACCTCTGGTCATTTCCGTCCGTCACCTTTGTATTCTTCATGATCTTCCCGCTGGAATTGATCAGGCGCTTTCCTTCCCCGGGTATATCAAATACCTCGTACTTTGCAGCGGAGTCCGCCTTTTGAAGTTTTCCCTTGTAGTAAAAGCTTCCGTCTTTTATACCCGTGATCCCTTTTCCCTTCAGGTCAAAATAATACCGGGACCGGGAGGAATCCATGCCATCGTCCACCATTGTTTTTCCAATAACGCATTTCCTGTCCCCCTCCGGCGCTCCGCAATAATAAAACTCGCCCTTCACCTCAACCAACCCGTATTGGGCGGCTCCATACATGTCAAATACGTAGTAGCTGTCGTGGATCTTTTCCACGGCGTAGCCGTCTTCCGGCCCGCATATGGGTTTCCCCGACCGGTCAAAGTAGTACCATTCCTTTTGCCCCGCGCTTCCAAGGTCGGGCGGCCCCTCCAGCTTTAACCATGTCCCGGCTGCCTTTTCTCCCTCTGTAAACGCCTGATCCCCCTCTGATTCCGGCTGGTAAAAATAGCGGTATCCCTTTATCTGCGGTGTTGTGCCGCTTAGCTTCACCCACCCCAGATGCATGATCCCCTTTTCATCAAAGCAATAGGTCACCCCATCCACCTTGACTTCCTTTTTCCAGCCTGAGGAACGTTTTTTATTCCCCGTGGACCGGTTAAAATAAAAATAGGCGTACTGTCCGTGCTCCTGCACATAATCCAGCACGTAGGACTGATCCAGCCAGCTGTCCGGGATCTTCAGCCACTGCCATCCCGCGGCCCTGGCGCCGTCCTCCCCGCAGTAGTAATAGGAATCCTCGTCATCATCACGGTCAGCCTCCTTTGTCAGCCAGCCCGTACGCATCACGCCGGAAGAATTAAAACAGTAGGATTGCCCATCAATCTTATACCAGCCGTCACTGCGTACATATCCATCGCTGCCCGCGTAGTACCAGTTATTGTACTCCGAATTTCTGGAATCCAGGCCGCTCATGACAAACCACCGGTCCTGGTACAGGAACCCCTCCTCCCCGATGTAGCGTCTCCTGCCATCCTCGTCATTCATCCACCGCTTCCGGTAATTATAGCCGTTGGAATCAAAATAGTATTTCCTTCCCTCCAGTTCCTTAAAACCGCCTTTGAGCACCGCACCCGATTCTAAGGCATAGTACCAGCTCTCGGACACGGCGCCGGTGCTGCTGTTGGTATTCTCAATCTTAAACCAGCCATCCTCCTGAAGGACTCCATTTTCATCCAGATAATACCGTTCCCCGTTTCCGTCCGTGTACCAGCGCTTTCTGTAATTCAGGCCGTTGGTGTCAAAAAAGTACCAGTTTCCGTCCATCTCCCTCCAGCCGTTGCGCCAGAGCACGCCGTTGGAGCCGCCGTAATACCAGTTGGTATATTCCTGTCCATTGCCCCCCGTGCCGGAAATGGAGAACCAGCCGCTTTGGCGGGCTCCGTTTTTATCCGCATAATACCGGTCATCGCCCAGGTTAAACCATCGGTTGCGGTAGGCTATGCCGTAGGTATCAAAATAGCAGGTCATGCCTTCCACTTCATGCCACCCGTCCCTTAAAAGGAAGCCGTCCCCGGTCACGTAATACCAGTTGCTGTAGGGGTTTCCCCTGCTGTCCACTTTGTCAATGGAAAACCAGCCCGGGGCCTTCCTGGCTCCTTCCTCATCCACGTAATACCGCTTGTCCTCCAGATTAAAGAATGCCTTTCTGGGAGAATTGCCCCACTCATAGAAATAGTAGTCCTTTCCTCCCAGCTCATACCATCCGTTTCTCAGAATGATTCCGTCATTTCCCGCGTAGTACCAGCTGGTGACAGGGGAGGCTGAGGGCAGCGATGGCTTGGATACAAGGCTGAACCACTCATTTTCATACCTGGAACCGTCTGAGCGCACACGGTACCGGGCTTCTCCCACATTGACCCAGCGGTCCGCAGCGATCCGGCCGTTGTCCCCCACATAGCGCATGGTTCCGTCCGGCCAGAGAACCCATTGGTTCACCAGTTTTTTATCGTGTTCCACATAGACCCACTCCTGGGCCGAGTCCTGCTGCCAGCCATCCGCTGCCTTTGCAGGGATAGCCGGCATGATCAAAACCGCGGCAGCAAATGCAGCTGTCCCGATGATCATTTTTATGTATCCCATTTTTCTCCCCCTCCCGGCTTCTTATCCCTCTCTGTATTTCCCATATATCACATCCAGATAGGGAACCGTATCAGAAGCCCATGGATATTCCGGCATATAGCTTCCGGTGTAAGCGGACAAATACTTCCTGTCCCCTTTCATAAATTCATATACATCGCATGTAAATAACCCTGGATCGATCAGATAAACTCCCCGTCTGTGGATCACCAGCTCCTCACACCCATGTTCCTTCAGGATCCTGCGCAGGCGGTGAGCCACCACCCTTATATTCTGCTTGGCCGTATCCTCCGGCGTCTCTTCATACAAAAGGTATGCCAGCTGTGCCAGGGAGGCGCTGCCTCCCCTCTTATGCACCAGGATCGCCAGAAGTTCCTTGGCCCTGCTGCTGGAAAAGTAGATAGCCCTGCCATTGATCCATACATCAAACCCGTTAAAGGTCTGTATGAAAATATCTTCTGTTTCCGGCATTTCCCGTTCTCCTCTTTTCCCCTTAAGACAGCACATCCTGATGGCCTTTATCCACCATCACCCGTATGATCCGGTCCACATATTCCCTGCACTTGTCCCCGTCCCGGGCCTCCACCATTACACGCATGACAGGTTCCGTACCGCTTTCCCTTACCAGGACGCGCCCCTCTGTTCCCAGTTCCTGTTCCACGCGGTTCACCGCATCCTGCACATCCCGGTCCTCCCTGGCCGCCTGTTTGTCCTTTACACGGATATTCTCAAGGACCTGAGGATAGATATGGACCGGCTCCGCAAGCCTGCTAAGGGGCTGCTTTTTCTCCAGGATCACCTCCATCATCTTGATGGCTGTGAGAATACCGTCCCCTGTGGTTGCATATTTTCGGAAAATAATATGGCCCGACTGCTCACCGCCGATGCGGTAACCGTTTAAGGCCATGTTTTCATACACGTATTTATCTCCCACCGCTGTTTTCTCATACTCAATGCCCGCTTCATCCAGGGCTTTATACAGGCCGAAGTTGGACATGACCGTGGTGACGATCTTATTCCCAGCCAGCTTCCCCCGCTCTTTCATATAGCGGCCATAGATGTAGAGGATCAGGTCCCCGTCAACCAGATTTCCCTTCTCATCCACACAAAGGCACCTGTCCGCATCCCCGTCAAAAGCAAAGCCCACATCCAGTTTCTTTTCCTTCACAAATCGGATCAGGCCCTCCATATGGGTGGAACCGCAGCCTGTGTTAATGTTCAGTCCGTCCGGTTCATTGTTGATCACATAGGTGGATGCCCCCAGGGCGTCAAACACGCTTTTAGCGATCATCCATGCGCTCCCGTTGGCACAGTCCAGTCCCACCTTCATGTTCTTATAGGAGCGGGTGGCCAGGGAAATGAGATAGCCCGTGTACCGGTTCCGGCCCGCGGCATGATCCACGGTGCGGCCGATCCGCTCCCTGACCGCTAGGGGTATCTCCCCGGAAATGCCGTCCAGGTATGCTTCAACCTGAAGGATCGTGTCTTCATCCATCTTCTCCCCCTGGGCGTTGATGAGCTTGATGCCGTTGTCATAATAGGGATTGTGGCTGGCCGAGATCATAACACCGCAGTCAAATCCTTCCGTCCGGGCCACATATGAGACACTGGGGGTTGTGGTCACATGGAGAAGATAGGCGTCCGCGCCGGACGCTGTAAGCCCCGCTGCCAGGGCATACTCAAACATATAGGAAGAACGCCGGGTGTCCTTTCCGATGACAACCCGGCATGTCTTATGTTCCCTGTCCACTTGTTCCCTGTCTACCTGTTCCTGGTCTCCTTGTTCCCTGTCTCCTTCTTCCCTGCCATCATGTTCCCTGCCATAGTACCAGCCCAGGAACCGGCCGATCTTGTATGCGTGCTCCACTGTCAGTGTTTTGTTGGCTTCGCCGCGGAAGCCATCGGTGCCGAAGTATTTGGCCATGAGTTTTTTTCTCTCCTTAATTACATAATATGGGAATACATTTTATATACAAAATTTAATACAACACGGTTTCGGAAAACAATCAGCGATATACCGTAGCCCAGTACTGATGCAAACACACTAAGAATCAGAGTCCATGCAGCAGAAAGGTTAAGTCTCTGAATAGATACACAGATAACTGAAATAACCATACACCCAAGAATCACTGTAATCATATTGTTCCTTATCCCGTAATTTAACTTTATGATCCGTAAGCCGTAAAAAGAGCAGATGATCATCATGATCGCCTCTGCTATAACCGTTGAAAAGGCAACTGCATTTTCCTTCCATATTGGTATTAAGAAAAAATTGATTACAATATTTGCGATTGCACTGATAACAGTTGCAGCTAAAACAACCTTTTCTTTTTTGGCAGGGATCAAAACGCATTGGTTAAAAATCCAGCCAAATATGCAGAATATAAGGGCTATGCTTAACAGGCGCAGCGAACTGACAGCCCTTATATAGGCAGAATTAGAAATCAGAAGCACAATCTCTTTACTCAGTATAAACAAACCTACCACCGCGGGCAGAACAAGCATTGTCAGTATATTAAAAATCTGCGTTAATGTTTTCCGGTATTCCCTCATACGTCTTTGTCCCATCAGCAGTGCCAGCCTGGGAATTGAGACAATCAGGATTGCGGACAACATCTGCTTAACAATTCTGTATATCTTAGATGAAACCGAATAAATACCCACCTCATAATCAGATGCCATAAATCCCAACATTGTGGTATCTGAATTTACATAAATAGAAGTTGCTGCCAATGATGCAAATATGACTAATATGGGAGCCAAATGCCTCCCCCAGTTACAATGCAGGGTCAGCCTTATATCACAGTAACGCCTAGCACGTATGAAGTTCAGGATATTCGATCCGGCATTGGCAAAAACAGTAATGGCTGCATACACAATATAGTCATCCGGCGCTTTCACAAATAGAAGAAGCAGTACAATGGAAATAACTTTAAACAGGATACTCCTGACCGTAATATAGGCGTATTCCTCAAATATGGAATAGATCCATTCAGTTCCCAGTGTTGTGAAGATAATTTCAATACTGAACACCAGAATAATCACCATATAACCCCGGAACTTGGGCACAACAAAAATACAGGCAAACAAAAGCACATACGCCACCAGGGTGGACACCATATTAATTGAAAATATTTCACTGGCAAACCTATCGAATTTTCTCCCGTTATCCCGGAATTTTGTTCCTTCTCTTATGGCATAAGTAGAGATTCCCAGGGCCGCCAAAAGCAGAAAATAATTGTTCACCGAGGCGGCAAAATTATATTTCCCAATATTCTCCACTTGGAGTACTTTTGATACATACGGAAATGTGATCAGGGGGAACAGCATATTGAGCAGGGTCCGTATTCCATTTAATACCGCGTTGATTCCTAATGATTTCTTTTTGCTCATCGACCCCTTTGCTCCCTTTCTGCTATCCATCCTCCATCTCGCTGTATTCTCCTGGCATTGTTCGTACTCCGTCTCCGATGATTCAATGTAACAAATATATATATCAGTACAATGGGTCCCCAATAGCTGAAATATAGGAACCGTCCAAAAAATGCGTCAAAGGTTGCACGTGGCGCCTTAAACAACTCATTTACCATAAAAAAACCAATTGCAGTCAGCCAGATATTGCGTTGGGATGAGGCATTCCTCAAAAGCTTGCACAATAGAAATCCATATAACACATTACCTAAAAACACACCCATATACCCAAAATCCACATATAGTTCTTCAATGTAGCACGACCCATACCCCATACCGGCCAAATAGATGGAGGCATTGGCATTATATGATACAAAATCCGCCAAATACGTTCCATAGGATGCAGTACTTTTAGACTGTTTTCCGAACTGAAACGACAGATCCAGATCCAAAAATTTGTCAATAATGTTTCCCTGTAACCATTGCATTGTATTATACAAAGAATAATGAGCTTCCGGGTTAAGGCGGTCCTTAAACAGTTCTGTGTATTTTATCACATTGATCGAGGTCCCCTGCCGTATAAAGAATCCTGCTACCGGTGAATATTGAGATGCGGTTCCAACTGAATACTCTGATCTCACATATTCAAATATATACATGGATCCCAGTAAAACTGGAACTGCAATACAAATACCGATAATTGTTTTTTTGCTGATCCATGGTTCCTCTTCCGGACAGATAACATTTCTAAACATCATATATGCAAAAACAAACAATAAACCCGTCATAAAATGTATCCGCCTGCCTGTCCCCAATGACAGCAGGGAATACAAAATATACATGATAAGCGGCAGCCTTGCTTCCTTTTTTCCGGGCATCGCAGCCAGAAAAATGTATAATGCTACAGGAGCCATATATCCTATTTCCCGTATAAGAGCAGGTATTCTGCTTGAGTATGAAAGATAATAACTGGCATAGCCATACTGTACAACATAGAGGATTGTATCCAATAAAGTCAAGATCCACAGCAGATATGTTGCATAGAAATACAGTTTACTAATATACCGAATACTTTTACAATAACTGGTGTTGTAGGCAACCCGGGCTTTTCCCGATTTATTTTTGCTGCAGTGGTTCGTGATTATATATCCTGAGAGCAGGCCGATCAGACTGATTAACAGCACTATATCTGCATGCATCTCTATTTCATTTGAAAAGTTATAACCGTATACGTGCATGAACTTATTGATAACCTGGCCGCACAGCAAAAAGGTGAACAGGCACAATAAGAAACAAAACAAAAAAATGTTATCATAAAAGGATCGCACAGCATATAAGATACCGCCCGCAAATACAATACAGGGCAAAATGATCAGCAGGGAGTACTTTTCTGCTGCCAATATGTATAAGCCAAAAAGAGAAAACAACAGGAACAAAAACATAAATATTTTAAAGTCTTTTTCATTTACTTTGAGCATATATCCCTCCGCCTGACCTGTGCAGGAAATTATACATTATGTTTATAGTATTTAATTAAATACCGGCCAAACACCAGGAAATATACTCTGGTCCTCATCAAAATATAATATGTTCCAAACTGTCTGATTCCTTCACTTAACGGCATTTTTTTAATCACAGAATTCAAAAGACGATCTTTGGTTATCTCCGTTATCTCTCTTTTAAACACTTTTTTATCCCTATACCTGCTGGAATTATTCAGCGCAATTAAAGATCGCTGAATAAGCATAATATCTAACCGGGCCCTTATATCGCTCTGTTCCGGAAGCTTCTCCTTTAACCCCAGATAGATTTCCTTCACCGACTTCCAATATTCCTTAACATATCGATGTGTGATAGATTCATTGACCTCCATATAATGGTATAAGGGTTGATCGGTAAGCAAATACAGTCTGTTAATACGAAAATGAAGCTGAACATAAAAGTAATAGTCTTCGCTTCGTACCATGCCCGCCGGATAACGCATCTTAGGATGCTCCAAAACGCTGCGCAGAACCATGCGCACCCAGGAGTACGGTGGAATTCTTGTGTCAGACACATCACTGATCAGATCGATCCCAATCTTCCTGGCATGCTCTCCCTCATATAAACCAGGATCATACGCAAATTTATGTTCACAGACATTGCCTGACAATTCCTGATAATATCCGCAGATCACCATCTCCGCCCGGTTAGCCTCTGCTACATGGACCATGGCTTCGATCATTGTTGTTTCTGCATAGTCATCTGCATCAATAAAGGCAATGTATTTGCCTGTGGCATTATCGATACCTGTATTGCGTGCGGAAGCAGGCCCCGCATTCTTCTGGGTGATCAAGCATATCTCCTGCCATTTACGTCCGAATTCCTCACAGATTGCCTGACTGTTATCCGTGGACCCATCATTTACTAGAATGATCTCCCTGTCCAGATAAGTCTGTCCCACAATACTCTCTAAACACCGGACCAGTGTCTTTTCCGCATTATAAACGGGTACGATTATTGATACTTTTGCCATAAATTTCCTTTCCCACTGCTATGATACCGACAGCTTCCATGTCTCTCTATAATTCTACCGCCGCAATTCTTGGCTCAAAACAGCAGCATGGTCTCATACAAACTATCCTTACACCGCTGGCTCTCTGTGGTCCAACTTTCATAAATGTAGCCAAAACCGTTGTCTTTCCGCCAAGTCCCAGTGGACCGATCCCGGCAGCATTAACCCTGTCGCTTATCTCCTTCTCCATGCTGCTTTGCCTGTCATAGGTTCCATCTACAAGGGCCTGAAGCATCAGGGACGCCGCCTCATAATGGGAGCGCCCCACGCCCACTGCAATGGTACATGGTGTACAACCAAGCAAAGCCGTAGAATCTGTGGCCCAGGACACAATCTCGTCCAGTACAGTCTGAACACTATGCTTGTGAAATACTCGGTAAGTCTTTGCCCTGATCGCGGGTCCGCCTCCAAACATCATCACATGAAGCCTTATCACATCTTCTTCAATTGTTCTTATGAGAATCGGGGCTGATTTTAGGGCCCCTGGATCCTCCTCCATGCCTAATGCCTGGCTGATCCGGTCGCAGTCATCACCTCTTACAGACATCGGACGGCCAGGCAACGTTCTTAACCCCTGTTTTACGCCTTCTTCAATGGACCTCATCATGCGGCCGGTTACTGCCCTGTCAGGTCCTATTTCCAAAAGCAGGTGAGGTATACCTGTATCATCACATAATGGACTGGCATTCTTTTCAGCAATCAGGGCGTTCTGAAGGATCATCTCCATTGTCCACTTTGCCTGTTCATTTGTCTCTCTCTGGACCGCCCTCTCATATGCTGCCATTTTATCGGGAAGAAAGGCTGAACCGGCACGGACAAGTGTTTTGCATACCTTATTTACAATTATTTCATCATAATCCATACCTAATCTCCCTTAATAGATACTCTTATCATGTGCAGCGCCGATCATTGCCGGATACTCTTTTACTACCAGTTCATAAAAAGCCTCCATCCCCAGTTCCGGAAATGCAGCCAATCTGCAGGATACCATGTTTTCACCAAGCAGCGCTGTAACCGGAGGTATAACCGCGTACACACTGTTAAACCGGTTCAAAGCTGCAACCGTATTCTTTCCAATTGCACCCTTTCCCAAATGGATCTTAACTCCTGCTTTTGACAATGCGGGAAAACTTTCCTCAATTTCAAGTTTATTGCTTGAGGTAGGACCTACCCCTGCAGGACTCACTGCCGTGTGGAAGATTACGCTTCCCTGCAGATCAATGCCATATTGACCCAGGGCATTCTTCTCAATCAGTCTGCAAATTTTAGGAAGCACCGCATCTCTGCCGCAGTAAATCCTCCCGGTAATCAAAATCATGTCACCTGTATGTAATTGGGCTGCTGCCTCTTCTGATATTGGTGTTGTCAGTGTTTTCATTCTGTTCTCCTTTTGTCAAGCTTCAGACTGGGGAGAGAAGAGTTTAATGTAGCTGTTTTCATTTTCAATAACGCCATAGGCACGGGATTTCATATAAATTTTGGTTGCCCAATTGGTATGTGGTTTTACCTCATTCATCTTATTTCCGCTCTCTCCCTTAAATACCCCGCTCCCGCCACTTTGGAGGATATTTACAGCATCCTGGTACTCCTCCTTTGTTACGGCCTGCATGGCATTTACATATTTAATATGGGTGGGATGGATCACTGTCCTTCCAACAAAGCCGTTCGCCTTATCAATAATGACTTCCCTTAACAATCCATCTATCTCCGTATTGACAATCGGTATCCTCTTGAGCAGGCAGTCCTCAATATCATAGCTTGGCAGTTCCTCAAACATCATCTGTTTGCTGGCACGGAAATATTCCCACACCGGGCCGGAAATAACATAGTTATTATTTCGTCCAAACACATTGATAATATCGGATAAGATTTCACGGACCGTCAAAATATCATAGATTGAATAATCTACACCTCTGCGCACACCAAAACAGGATGAAAAATCCGTGGCTCCTACACGTACCTGCAGAACAAGTTCTCTATATTTATCAAGGATTTCTTTTATACCCATAAGTTCTGTTATCCGGTTTTCCTTAAATGCAACCTCTGGGTCCTCAATAATCGGCATTCCATAAAGAATCTCTCCGAATTTTTCATTGAGCTGCTTTAGATAGAACATATATACATTTCCATTGTGGGCATTAAATTTGGGGAAATTGATACCTGTCAGGGCTTTCACATGATGCTTTGTCAATTGCCCTGCAAAACGGATGAACTGCTCCTGACTCCTGACACGGCAGAAAATAAGCGGCAGATCATCATAAGTCAGGGAACCGTTGTCAAGCGCGGTTGCAAGTACATCCAGAACATGGATCACATTCTTTTCCGCTTCCTCAACCCTTCCCTCCGGGCAGGCATCTTCAAAACAGAACACCATGGAGGTAAGGCCCGGCAGCTGGTGATCCAGTATTTTCTGTGAAAAATCTTTTGTCCCGGGCATGTACATAGTAGCCCCAAGACAATACTGCAGGACCTCTCTGTCTGTGTATTTATTAAATTCTTCTGGTTGTTTTACAAACTTAAAATCCGGATTATATTTATGATGTCTCATCTTTTGTCACCTAATAGAACCTTTCTCTGAGCTAATTGCCTCTGGGTAATATGTATCGATCATTCTTTTCACAAGAGATACCTGTTTTGCGCGTTTTTTCGCATCATCCGCCGAGGATTCCCAACTGTGGGTCTGTGCAACAGAACCTCCGGTTTTCAAATAAATCGGGGCAGCTACACGTATCATTTCCGGCACTTCATAATGACGGATGAATCCGCCTGTAGATTTGGGATTTTCCGTGTGGATGTCAATGGGAATGTCAATTGCCTGCCGCATGGAAGCCAGCATCTGAAGCTGGATATCCCGGACCGGATTAATGGAATCAGCTCCGATCAGCTCTAGAAGCTTTGCGGAGCACGGATTTCCATGCCCGGCATGTGCGGATATCTTAAAGCGGCAATCGGTTGGGATCTCTCTGGATTTTCTCATTTCATTAAGAAGCCACAGGCAGCCCTCATCATATACAAGAAATGAACGGCAGCCAAATGCTGCTGCTCTCTTTACATCCTCCACTGCCCGGACCACCTGCTCCTGGCCGCGAAGACGGTATCCCATCCGTACGCCTTCCGGAGTGTTGACTGATGCACTGGTATCTGTAGTAGCCCGCGGTCCTATTGCAAGGATCAAATCTGTCTGCGCCTGCTTGGACAACCGTACCATTTCCATGATCTCTTGGTCCGTAAGCATCATAATTCCCTTGGTCTGCGTGACACGGTGCAGGGCTATACCGTACTGGTCCATTGCTTCCAAAAGGGCCTCCATAACCTTCGGCCCCTGAATACCCGGAACCTCAAAACGATACTGAGCTCCATCAGCAAAACGTTTTTCCGATGTGGGCAGATGATAAGCATCCCCTTCCGGCATTCCTATTGATTTCAAAAAAGCTCTTGTCTTCTGCACGATCAATCCCTCCGTATGTCAATTTTTTTTGTTTGTAATTCTTCCATTAATTCTGCAATCAGCCCCTGATGTGATATTTTTAAAGGCGGAAGATTGTTTTTCAATCCTTTGTGGATTCTCACATCAATAAAAGAAGTCTTCTGCTGTGAAGACAGTATTCTCAATGCATTTACCAGTTCTTCCTTATCCTCGGCCGGATGCCCCATTGTCAGATATCCGGATCCTTCCGCAATCCGGGTAAAGTCCACCAAATGTCCTGCGGAGGGCTGTCCTCCCACAGACTCATGGGCGCCATTATTAAGAATGATATGCATCATATTGGGCACATCGATTTTTCCAGCCATGGAAAATGCTCCCATGTGCATAAGAGCAGCAGAATCTCCATCCAGGCAGATCACCCTGCGGTTTTTATGGGCAAGTGCAATTCCCAATGCAACAGAGGATGCATGCCCCATGGACCCAACATTCAAAAAATCATATCCATGTCCTTCCCCTCTGCGCTCTCTTAAGAAATAAAGTTCTCTGGTCGCTCTTCCTGTGGTAGCTGTATAGATAGTATCTGCCGGCATTGTATCAAGAATTATTTCAATTGCGTCCTCCCTGCTTAACGGATATCTTGAATCTGTCATATTTGACTTCTTCTCACCTGCAAATACACCCTTTCTTCCAATGATCGCAACTGGATTACAGCTGTTTTTTGCAGTTTCGACCGCCCATCTTGTCTGTTCCTCCAGCCTGTCATCATCGTCTTCCGCGATCACATAAGGGATATCCAGCATTTCTAATGTCTTTACTGTTATTTCCCCTTGCATTTGATGCTGAGGATGGTCACCGCTTCCCGGTTCTCCGCGCCATCCGATCAAAAGCACCATCGGTACACGGTACACATGCCTGTCCGCCAGTGAGATGATTGGATTCAGGGCATTTCCCATCCCTGAATTCTGCATATATACCAGCGCCATGGTATTAGTACTGAAATAATAGCCGGAAGCAATTCCCACAGCATTCCCCTCATTGGCAGCAATCACATGTTTATTATTCGGAACATTCCCCAACAGATAATTACAGAATCCATTCAGGTAAGAATCCGGAACTCCTGTAAAAAACTCAACCCCTTCTGATTGCAGCACGTTTAAAAATCTTGCCGGATTAATCATTTTTCGCCTCCACTTTATTTCTTCGGTTCATAATATTTAAAATATTCCGGTGCATCCACTCTGCTGATTTCCCAGGCATGATTGACCGCCTCCACAACATCATCCGGTAGTTTTCCTCCGGCCGCTGCCTGCATATTCTGTTCCAGCTGTGTCAGCCTCGATGCCCCCACAATGACCGCATCCCCTCTTTCTGCTTTCAGCATGGAGTGATGCACAAGCCATCTGTAGGCCGCCTCCGCAGCGTCCATGCAGTAAGAGGCACATATCTCTTTGATTTTATCTACCGCATCAAAATAGGAATCCTTCCAGTACCGCTGCTGGTAATTGGGCCTGTTGATAAAACGGCCTTCTTTTATTGTTCTGTCTTTACCTGAATATTTACTGGTTAGCATACCGCCTGCCAAAGGATTATAGGCATAGAATCTCATCCCATAATAACTAAGGGCCTGGTCCAACTCGCGTTCGGCAAAACGGCTGAGAGGATTATACAAACCTTCATAAACCCCGGGCAGCATCCACCCATGCATTTTACAGATATTGTAAACTTCAGACACCATCCATGCCGGAAAATTGCTCAGTCCTAATTCACCGAACTTTCCTTCATCGTACAACTGGGCGCAGCCCTCCAATGCGGATTCCACCGGCGTGTCGGGATCAGGAAAATGGAGATAAAGAGTGTCCACCTTGTCAAGTCCCAATCTGTCCAGTGATGTATTCAGTTGGGTGAGCACCGCGTATTTATCCAGTCTCCCGGTTACCCTTGGATTTACCTTGGTTGACAATTTGAACGCGCCCCGCTCTCTCCCTTTTAGCACCGCACCGAGAATCCGTTCACACTCCCCATTGTTATAAACATAGGCGGTATCCAATTCCCGGTATCCGTATGAAAGAAAACGATCCACCATCTCTGCTGCATTTTCCCCAAAGACCTGCTCACCAAATGTCATGGTCCCGAGAACCAGATTTACACATGACGGCATATTTTTATTCCTCCGTTCTCATTAAAGATACTGATATAATCTATCCATACATCCGTCCATCTTTTTGATGAATTCAAGCATTTCTGCTGACTCCTCCCTTTTTTTCCCTCCGTATACCGCTAATTCTATAAATCGTTCTGTAAACTCCTTTTCAGTCATCGGATTTTCAGGTTCTCCCTTAGGGAAATCCACGCGTTCCATAAACTCCTGACCTGACTTAGTTGTCAGCGTGAGAACTGCCGCTGTGACTGCCGGAAACTGGGCAGTCAGTTCATCATCTGATTCTACAGACACCTTTGATGTCAAGTCTAAGATCGTCCTATTTTTCACCTGCTCCATTGTATATTCTGAAAGGCCAGCCTTTCCATAGATCAAGCCTACCGCAATTCCATAAGGAATACTCATTTTAGCAGAAGAAACTCCTGAAATATCTGTATGGTCATGTTTATTGACAGCCCAATAATAGGTTTTGACATGGATGGCCGAAACCTCTGATGCAATAATTCTATATTTTTCTCTCAGGGTAATAGCTGCCTCAATTGCAGGATGGCAATATCGGCAAGCCGCATATGGTTTTGTATATGTTTTTTCTATAGCATAAGTTCCATTTAGATGAGGCTGCTTAAAATCAACCAATGCTTCTCCTGTCATCATTTTCAGATATCCCCGGCCCCCGCCAAGAGGATCTGAATGACCTAAAAACCCCATTCTGGCCATCTGTATGGATATCAAGCCGAGCAAGGCACTTTTTGCAACATTATATGGTTTTAATTCAGAATGGTCGTCCAATACGCTTAACATTCCGGTTGCAGAAACACATGCAATTGAAAAAGCATTTTGAGCCTGCTCCTCAGTAAAATCCAGCATATATGCTACAGCAAGGGAAATACCAAGGACTCCGCAGGTTCCTGTTGCGTGATATCCCAGCTCTTTATGTGTCGGCTGAATGGATGCTGCCATTGTAAATGATGTTTCGTACCCAATTACCGCCGCTTCCAAAAACTTTGTACTGTCAACTTTATACTTTTGGGCTAACGGCAATAATACAGAAAAAATAGGAGAGCCCAAATGGATAATACCTGTGTTGGTACCGTCATCAAAATCTAATGCATGCCCATTCAGACCATTAAAAAAGACAGCATCCTTCAAATTCATTCCCTGATCCATGCCAATAGCCTTTATTTCACCGGGTTCTAGCTGTTCCTGTTGTACATATCTTTCGATCTTATCCCTCATTACCGTTGCTCCGGCAAGGGTCACACCTATATAATCAGCCAATGATAATCTCGCCTTATCAAGTACAGATTGTGGAATATCCTTTCTGAATAACTCCATGATTCCATGTAAAAAAATTTCTGTACTTGTTTTTGATGTTGTATCATTCATCCGTCTGCTTTTCCTTTCCCTACCATCCGCATCTTCCCATATCAAATTTCATGGAATACATATCCTGCCCCAGCGTATTCCTCACAAGCAGTTTGCTCTGGATCATCTGTACGGCGGTCTTCATGTCTTCCCTATTAAAGGCTTTCAGGGTAAACCGTCCAAAGTGCTGTCCCAAGGTTCCCATAACCTCGGGACCAATGGTGTCCCCTGATTTGTAATATTGAAGAAAATCCACAATGCATTCCATTTTCATGATTTCATCAAGTCCTTCAATAGAGCCTATGGTTCCGCTGTCCAGAGGGATCATCAATTGTGCCATAACAATGTCCTCATAATCTAACCGAATTTTTTTTATTTCTTCCGGTCTGACCATTGTTCCGCCAAGTGCATAGCGAAGCATCATTTTCATATCATTGATTCCCATAAGCGGTTCCGTGATCTTATAGATCATTCCACCGCTAAGCCGGTACCCCATCTCATGGCAGTATATTTTCCCTTTATAGGGAATGGACTGTATAAATGCCACTCCATTTTTTAATCCCATGTCCTCAAACATATTCCGGACATTTGGGTCCAGGTCATGGAGAAATGTCTCCGTGTGTTTGGAGGGAAAGCAGGTAAATGCACTGATCAGATATTTCTTATTAACTGGATCGGCAATATATGTATCAAAGGTCAGATACGGATCATAAGCACCCTCATCCAAAATATAACGGAAGCTGAATATCTCACCTCCATTATCAATATATTGCTCTATTACGGCATGCCTGGACACTGATGCAGCCAGAGCTGCTTCATAAGCCCTTGTCACCTCTTCCCTGTTATTACATATGGATATTCCTTTGGAACTGCATCCGTCCACAGGTTTAACAATAAGAGGATACTCAACCCCGTGATCCTGCCCGTCTCTCGTAAACCTGTCAATGGAATATTCTTGTGCTGTGGGAACTTTATTTTTAATGCAGTATTCCTTAAATATTTTCTTATTGGAACATAGTTCCCACTGTTTTGGTGATGCATAACAGGGAAGTCCTGCCTGATCACAAAGCTCTATTAAATTTTTTAGATTAAATTCACTTGGGCCGCAGAACGCCCCATCTATTTTTTTATCTTTCACAAGCTGTATCAGTCCCGGTATGTCATCCGTACTAACCATAGCTGCCTCATCTGCAATTTGTTTGGAAATCCTCTGGCTTACATCCGCCTCATCTGTAACAATAACATATGCACCCATTGTCCGCGCCAACCTGACCAGATCCAATGATGCAGATGTTCCGCCTAACACCAGCAGACGTTTGTCCCGAAATTCCTGATTATCAATCTCCATTTGCTTTACCGCCATTATCCATTCTCGCTCTGTTCTTCTACCGTAATAGTGATCCCCTCTATTGCACGCTCACAGCATCGTACTGCAGATTCTGCATTATCTGCCTGGGATATTACATATCCAATGCGGTCCACACTGCTGCCAATTTCTCCTATCACATCTCCTGGTTTCTTAATCAAGGTAATCTGATAAATTCCATATAGTTTCTTTGCATCTTCTATACCGGATACTTTCTTCATTTTCCCAGGCATAGCCTTAAAATACCGAATTGCAGAGCCCTTCTCGTATGCCGGCCCAATATCAGGCTTTTCCCCAAGAGAAATCCTGATTGCAAGTTCCACCATATCGATTCCGGTAGACAGTGGAACAAGGTGAGTAGTTATACAATCTCCTCCCATTCTGGCTCCCAGTTCAATGAGCCTGGGACCCGCTTCAGTCAGCATGATCTCCACATGAGCCGGACCGTTATAGATTCCCAGGGACTTGACTGCTCTGACCGCAAGGTCCTTAATAGAATCAACAGCTTTCTTTCCCAGACAGCTTGGCTGGCTGTGCCCCATCTCCACAAAGTGGGGAGCCCCGGTTGTCAGTTTGTCTGTTACCTGAAGGATATGTATGTCTCCTTCCAATGCCATGACCTCAACGCTAACTTCACTTCCCTGCAGATACTCCTCAATAATGACTCCGCCCCTGCGCCCATTTGCAAAGCTGTACCGAACCGCTTCCTTTAACTCCTCTCTGCATTTGATCAGCATAACACCTCTGCTTCCGGCATTGTCCACCGGCTTGCTGATACAGGGATATATTATATTATCTGCCACATGCTCCAGGTCCCTTATGTCTGTCAAGATAAAGTACCAGGGATGCTCCACTCCCGCAGCTTCAAAAGCTTTGATCATCTCGCCCTTATCCGTGGCCTTGATTGCCGTATCGTAGGATATTCCTACAAGTCCCAACCGCTGAGAAGCATACGCCACAGAACGCATTGGCATATCCGTAGCCAATGTCATAATACCATCAGCTTCCATTTCTTTTGCCGCCTGATAGATCCCCTCTTCATCAATGGTGCTGATATTAAAATACTGATCCGCATAGGGAATTCCCGCTGCTGCGGGATCAAAATCCGCAACTCCCACATATAGTCCCATCTTCTTTGCCGTTTCAATGGCTGGAAGCTGTAATATAGAGGCACCAATTATTAACAATCGTTTCATTTATGTATGGTCTCCTTTTCATTGCCGCCATGACCCACGGCATTCTCTCTGGAAACATAAATATTCTCTCGCATTAGTACGGACATCACTGTTTTAAACAGTATCTTCATATCCAGCACAAAAGATATATGATCCACGTAATACAGATCATATTTAAATTTGTCCTCCTGTGAAATTGAGTTTCGATAATACGCCTGCGCGTACCCTGTTATGCCGGGACGTACATCATACCGTCTTTTTCTTTCTTCTTCCACTTCATCAAATGGTTTTGTTGCCAATGTAGGCCTTGGTCCCACAAAACTCATATCTCCCAATAAAACATTTAACAGCTGCGGCATTTCATCAATTGAGGTTTTTCTCATGAATCTGCCGATCTTTGTCACTCGTGGATCTCGATCCCCATTAAAGGTGGATCCATCAGAATTTCTGATATCCGGCGAATTTACATACATGGATCGAAACTTAAACATTTTAAAGGGAACTCCATCTTTCCCTCTCCTCTTTCCGTTATAAAAAACCGGTCCTGGATCCGATAAATATATGAACGGTGCCATCATGATAATCAAAAGCAGAACAAATGGCATTACCATCAGCGCAAGCAGAAAATCAAGCCAGCGTTTTATATGTTTTTTGTACATAGTATATTCCTGTCCTTTTGCAGCCTTATTCCAGCAGTTCTTTGCATACCGCCTTAACGCATTCAATCACATATTCTACATCCTCTTCTCCCAGGCAAGTGTGCAGAGGCAGGGTCACTTCATTCTGGAATTGGTTACATGCATTCGGATAATCCTTACAGTCAAACCCAAGTAACCTGTATCCTGTGTGCATGGGCAGCGGCTTATAATGGACATTAGCCGAAATTCCTAATCCAGCTAATTTGGTTATAAAGTCATTCCTGACCTCATTTTCTACAGCAGCTCCATTCTTATGGAACAGCCTTATGATATACAAGTGCCCTGAACTGGAATATTCCTCTGTGTAATGTTTCTCTACCTTTACCGGAAGGCTTTTAAATGCGCGGTCATACTGCTCGATGATAGATTTTCTGCGATCGAGTATGGCATCATATCGTTTTATTTGCCCCAGCCCGAGGGCTGCATGTACATCTGTCATATTACATTTATACCAGGGAGCGACAATATCATATTCCCACGAGCCCGGCTTTGTCTTTGAAAGGGCATCCTTACTTTGTCCGTGAAGGCTTATCAGCATATACTGATGGTACAGTTCCTCGTTATCAACTCCCGGGATATCCCGCCATGTAACCGCCCCGCCTTCAGCTGTGGTCAGATTTTTCACAGCATGAAAACTGTAATTTATAAAGTCCGGATAACAGGCAGTAGGTCTTCCTTTATAGATGGAACCAAATGAATGAGCACCATCTGCCATAACGATCACGCGGCCGATTGCCTTTACAATAGGGTTGGCAGAAGGAGTAAAAAGCGGTCTTTTCTTCTCCACAATTTCCATGATACGCTCATAGTCCGCCGGTATGCCAAACAAGTCCACCGGAACAATTACTTTAGTCCTCTCCGTAACAGCGGCCTCCAATTTGTCATAATCCACTGTAAAGCGTCCGGGTTCACAGTCAATAAGTACCAAATCTGCACCTACATGTTCCACCACAGAGGCGGAAGCCGTATATGTATACGCCGGGACGATCACCTCATCACCGGGACCAATACCAAGAATACGAAGGGTCATTTCAGCACAGGCAGTATTGGAGTTCAGACAGACTGCCTTTGACGTCCCGCTGCGCTGCGCAACAAGCCGCTCCAATTCTTTTGTTTTAGGCCCTGTTGTGATCCACCCGGATTTTAGTGCATCCACCACCTCATTGATTTCAGCGTCTGTGATATCAGGCGGGCTGAAAGGTATACTTCTGTAATCTTTAATTTTTCCCACAACATTCATTCTCCTTCTTATTCCTTATGTACAATTTCCAGTCCTAATTTCACATCCATGAACCTGCCGAACATCTCCACCCTCACCATTGCCAGACGCTTATGTCTGTCAATATAAGTAATCTCCCCACTCAGCTTTGTCAACGGACCGGATGTGATAATCACCGTATCTCCTTCAATAACTCCCTGGGACATTCCCGACTGGTGGCCCTCTCCTCCTATATGCAGAAGAAGCGACTTTTCTTCCTGTCTTATAGGAATAAAGTCAACTCCATTCCCTAGAATTTTTGCAAAACCCGATAACTTCTTTAACTCCCAAAACAGTTTCTCCACCTGCCCTGTAACCATAAAAACATATCCAGGGAATAAAATATGCTGTTCTACATGCCATTTTCCCTGATAACGCTTCATGCGATCACAGTACGGAATAAAGCATTCTTTCAACACAGCTCTGTCTGCAATTTTTTGGCTTAACAGTACCACAGTTCTTTCCCTGCCAGTTCTTACCTGCACTGCATACCAGTCATCCACTACTGTCTCCTCCACTTGTCCTATATATACTCCGGGAGAATATACCTTTCAAGAGGGCATGCTCCGCCATCCCATGGACAAGACCTGCCGCCTTACGTTTCTCCAAAGGATCCGGCAATCTTTCCATAGAAAAAGCTTACCCTAAGTGGACAAGGGGACACACGGCTTTGCGCCACAGATTTGCGCTTCTGCGGCATGTGTCCCCTTGTCCACTGAGAGTAACAATATAACAGGTATGACCTCAGAATGCGGCAAAGCGACAATTCTGCTTTCATACCCTTTTCATCCTACTTTAATCCCAATTGATACATTGCAACCTTCTTATGCCCGGTCAACCGGTCTGCGTTCAAAGCCACAACACCGGATTCCCGGCCCGCTGCAGCCTCTGCGGCAGCAAGATCTGAGTCCATACCCTTGTAATGGTATTCCGGCACCAGCTCATGTACCAGCTGGCGTACGTTTCCTGTCTCGCTTTTGGCAGCCTCCCCCAAACGGTAAAGCGCCCGCTCAAACCTGTCATAATCCATTTCTATGGGCTTTCCTATGAAAATGCGCTCATTCTCCGTCTTCTGGAGACCTTCTTCATCCATGAGCAGCTCCTCATACAGTTTTTCCCCGGGTCTGAGTCCGGTAAAGCAGATATCAATGTCCTTGTACGGCTCATAGCCGGACAAACGGATCAGGTTCTCGGCCATGTCCAGAATCCGGACCGGATTTCCCATGTTCAGGACAAATATTTCCCCGCCCTTTGCATAGGCTCCTGCCTGTATCACCAGGCTGACCGCCTCCGGTATGGTCATAAAGTACCGTATGATATCCTTATGTGTCACAGTTACCGGTCCGCCGCTTTCAATCTGTCTTTTAAACAGCGGGATGACACTTCCGTTGCTTCCCAGAACATTTCCAAAGCGGACCGCAACAAACTCCGTACTGCTTTTCTGGTTGCTCATCTGCACAACCATTTCACAGAGCCGTTTGCTTGCGCCCATAATATTGGTGGGATTGACCGCCTTATCCGTGGAAATGAGAATGAAGCGTTTTACCCCATATTTGATGGCTGCCCTGGCTGTCTTATAGGTTCCCATCACATTATTTTTAATGGCCTCACAGGGACTGTCCTCCATCAGAGGCACATGCTTATGAGCCGCTGCATGATATACAATGTCCGGCCTGTATGTACGGAACAGATATTCCAGACGGTTTGTATTGCGCACGGAACCGATCAGCACCACCAGATCCATCTGCGGGTACTTACGTCTCAGTTCCTGCTGGATCTCATAGGCATTATTTTCATATATATCAAATATAATGAGCTGTTTTACCTTGTGTCCCGCCAGCTGCCTGCACAGCTCGCTGCCAATGGAACCACCGCCCCCGGTGACCAGGACTACCTTATCCTTTACATAGCCCATGATCTCATCCAGATTGGTACGGACCGGCTCCCTGCCTAAAAGGTCCTCGATCTCTACCTTCCGGAGCCTGGAAATATTCACCTCGCCGTTCATCAGCTGATATACGCCGGGAAGTGTCTTAACCTGGCATCCTGTCTTTTGACATATTCCAAGAATATTTCGTATCTGCTCAGGCGCGGCGGCCGGGATGGCAACGTATATCTTATCTATTTCCTTTTCTTTTACAAGCTTTGCGATGTCTTGCCTGGTCCCCATTATGGGAACACCATCGATCATCCGGCCCTGCTTGTCCCTGTCGTCATCCACAATGCACACAGGCAGGCCGTGGATCTTCTCACTGCCCTTCATCTCCCGGACAATAAGGGTCCCTGCCTTTCCTCCGCCAATGATCATGACACGGGGAGGCTCTTCCTTGTCCATCGCACGGTTCAGCCTGTTTACGATTCTCTGCATCACCTGAAAACTGCTGCGCCCCCACATGGACGCTGCCGTCATAAGCACAAACCACAGCACATAATAGCTTCTGGGCATCCGTGCATCAAACAGCAGTATCCCAACCGGCTGCACCAGTGCAGCCGACAGGCAGGACAGGCCTACCAGTACCATTTCCCGTATACCGGCTGTTCCCCACATGATGGCGTACAGGTGTCCCCCGTAAAATACGAGGGACACCACTGCCATCTGCAGGAAACCGTACTTCCACAGTTCCCTGGCATACTGGATCGGGACGGCCGACAGGTTCAGGTCAAATCTAAGCCCCAGAGCCAGGCATGCACAAATCCAGACCATTGCCATGTCATAGGCCCAGAGGACCCCCATTCTTACCCGTTTGCTATGGGGCAGACATTTTTCTAAAACAAGTTTGTTTTTACATGCCACTTTCATACCCACCTTTTTTCCAGCCGCTCAGAGCATTGGCATTAACGTTTGTAAATAACTGAAACCGTACCTGAGTTTGGAATGTTAAAATAGAGCATCTTGGACGCTGTATCGATCCTGGTTGGCTGTATTACAGTCCAGGTTCCGGTTAAGTTATTGTAGAAAAGCACCTGTACATTTCCCAGTCCGTCAACCAGGTTGGGGATATACATAGGAACTTCCACTGCCCCTGCCTTCTCAGCATTGGTTGAGGCATCCTTTGTAACGATTGCCTGGGTTCCAACCAGTGCACTGTACCCGGTCAGGTCCACACCTGGAACAGCTTCATTCAGCGGACGCCCGCTGTTGATGCCGTTGATGGCGTTAACCACGCTCTCCGGAAGTCCGGCAACAGCGCTGCCAGTGTCCTTTACAAGTTCCAGAGCCGTATCGCCTACCACGGCCTGCCCCCTGCTGTTGGTCTGTACTCCTCCGCCAAACTGTACCGTGTTGGTGGTAGTCCCGGTTTTTGCAGTTGTGTTGGTGCGGGTTCCCGCGTCATAACTGCTTCCATCGCTGCCTCCATCGCTGATCACCGGGCCTGTTCCCGGGCTGTTAGCCGCAAACGTGCATACTGACTGTGATGCAGCCAGTGCAGCAACCAATGCGATTGTTGTGATTCTTTTTCTCATAGTTCTCACTCTTCCTTTCCATTGCATAATTTTGTATCTTTCTATCAATAAGTAGTTGTTGCTATACTTATTTTCCCTTTTTGTACCCGTCTATTCCTCCGGTCTGTAAAACAGTTCCAGGATCAATGGACGGATCTGATCCTTGTCAGGATAGTACTCATCATAGATTGACGTTTCCACAGCGTTACCCGGAAGTGTCAGCATATCGCCTATCCCCACATCCTGCCCCTTTTCAATAAATGCCAGGGCCATATCCAAATATCTGTCCTTTGTCATGTCTGTTATCATGTAAGGTTCTATTTCTTTCAGGATCCATGGCACAAAGCCATCATCCCGGCCGGCCTTTTTCCTGGCCGCCTTTAAAAAACCCTCTATATAGGATTTCTGCCGCTCCGTACGGCCGATTGCGCTTTGAGCCTGTTTTGTATCCCTGTAACGGATATAGGCTTCAGCCTGTTTTCCCCGGAGCGTAAGATCCTTTCCATAAATAAAGTCAGGATCCGCCTTTTCCAGTTCCCTGTCCTTTATGGTTACGGCAACGCCGCCCACCCCGTCATTCACAACCGGTATGACCGACATGCTGAAAGCCATATATCCATCTATGGAAAGCCCGTCAAGCAGCCTGCTCACCGCATCCGCCATGTACTGGCAGCTCTTTTCCCTTCCATCTCCATAGGCATACGCCAGGGCCAGATGCTGGATCCCCTGTCCCAGTTCATTGCCGCTTAGGTCTGTCAGAGTGATCTCCGTCATGGTGTCCCTGGGGATCATCAGGATTTTTACCCTGTCCCTTGCAGTGTCCTGGGCTATGAGAAAGATTCCGTCCGCCTGTCCCCCCTGTCCCGCTACCCTGGATTCCTCCAGGCTTCCGGTCCTGTCTATTCCCATACACAGGATGGCCTTTACATAAGTATTGCGCCGGTAGGTCTTTCCCTCATACTCGATCCTGTCCCCCATGCCCTTTGCAGTGGATCCGATCTGGTCCTGGCGCCACTGCGCCGCCTGCTCTGCCGACGCCTTCCTGTCCAGATATAACTGGCAGGTATGGTAAACAAAGAAAGCGAGGAGGACCACGCCGGCTGCTGTAAATACCTGCTTCCACCAGCTGCGGGTCTGATTCCGTTTTATTCTGATCCGTTTCATTCCATATCCTCATTCCGAATCCTGCCCGGCTTCATCTGGTCCGGCCTCATTTCACCTGGCCTCATTTCACCTGGCCTCATCCAGGATCTGGTATTTCTCGCCCCCTCCGCCGTAAGTTTTTCCATAGTATCTTCCATAATATTTTCCATAATATTTTTTATAGTATCCATTATCGTAATCCGTCCCCACCCGGTTCAGCACAGCCCCCAGGATACGGCACCCGCTTTTTTCCAGCTGGCTTTTTACTTTCTGCACCAGATGGTAGCTGATGGTCCCGCTGTTAATAACGATCACGGCCCCATCACACAGGCTGGCTATAATGGCTCCGTCTATAAGGTTTGCCATGGGCGGCGTATCTATGATAATGTAGTCATACTTTAACCTGGCACGGTCCAGCAGTTCCTTAAACAGGGGATCCTCTAAGAGTTCCGATGGGTTGGGCGAATAGGGGCCTGCAAGGATAATATCCAGATTCTCCACATCTGTGCCATAACAGATCTCCTCCGCTGTTTTCTGTCCGCTTAAATACTGGGACAGCCCGCAGGGGTTTCCCTGGATCTCATGCCTTTTTACGATCACAGACTTGCGGATGTCCCCATCGATCAGCAGTACCTTTTTGCCTATACTCCCAAAGGAGGCTGCAACCGCAAAGGTCGTATCACTCTTTCCTTCACTGGGCAATGAACTTGTAAACATAATGGTCTTCAGGTTATTTCCGCAGAACTGGATATTGGTGCGGAGCGTCTTGACCGCTTCCTCGTAATGGTAATCTTTCCTGCCTGTATTTTTAAGGCTTAATGTCTGTCCCATTCCTTAATCCTCCCTGCCTTTTTTCTTCTGTCCTGGTTTCTGTTTTTTCCGGCTCTCTTTTCTGCCCCGGAACTTTATAGGCTGCTCTTTTTCCGCCTCACCGTTATCAGGTATGGCGGCCAGGACACTGATTCCCAGATACTTAGACACATCATCCTCAGACCGTATGGTGTCATTCATAATGACCTGAAGGGTTATGATTGCGCAGGATATCACGGCAAGCGCCATGCCTCCCAGCGCAGCGTTCCTTGTCACATTGGGGGAAGCCGGCTTGTCCGGGACTACCCCGCCTTCTATGATCTTGGGTGGTATCATTTCCATAATATCGCCTATGTAATCAGATGAGGCCCTGGCCACCTCGTCCACGATTGCCCTGGCCCTTACAGGGTCTTCATCCGATACCGTCATATTGAGGATACGGGTATCCGTGGGGTTGGTGATCGTAATCTTTTCCTTCAGCTGGTCATAGGTCAGATCCAGGCCCTGCTTTTCGATCACCTGTTCCAGTACCGGCCTGCTGGTTATCATGACACTGTAATCCTTTGTCAGCTGGCTGCCGATCTGCAGATCTGCCAGCGAAGTCAATGTTGTCTCCTTAGACAGAACGTACACCATAGATGTTGATGTATAGACCGGGTTTAATATCATCACGCTGTAAAGGCCCGCCGCCATACATCCCGCAATTGCGGCCAGTATGATGATCCATGCCTTTTTCTTGAACACATACAGCAGTTCCATTACATCAATCTCTATTTCATTTTCATCTCTGTCTTCGTATAGTTTGTTTTCCATCACTGTTACCTTTTCCACACTTTTTTCTTACAGCAGCATCCGGTCTGCCAGTATAAATTCGGGATTTTCCCGCAGGATCCGGATTGCTTTCTCCTCGCCCGCATTCCGTTTCAGCCACAATATCCCTTCCTGCATTCCAGGGGGACGGACCGCTATATTGTGCATGTCTGTTGCCAGGAAATGAATATACCCTTTTTTCAGATTCCGTCTGCACCACCGGAGTCTTTTGTCCATCCACACACCGGTAAGGCTTTTAAAATTCACCTGCAGATATGCACCATAATCGATCAGTTCTTTCAACAACTCATCCCGGGCAAGGCACGGATAACGTTCCACGTGCGCGATTACCGGAAAATAGGATGCCTGCACTAATTGACGGACTGCCCTGCTTATCCTGCCAAAGCTGTCCCCGGGTGCAAACTCCACCAGCACATACCTGCTCCCTGCCAGTGTCAGGGCCTTTCCCTCGCCCAGGTATTCCAGGATACTCTCAAAATACATGATCTCCTGCCCCAGGCTTACATGGTAATCACTGGAAATGCTGCCGGCTTCCCTCTCCAGGCGCCTGCACAGTTCTTTTAAACGGCCAACTTCCTGTCTGCGCGAAAAATGAGGGGTAGCTATCAGATGGCGTGTCCCCTGCTCATATGCCATCTTCAGCAGGGTTATGGTTTCCTCCCAGTCCCCAGCCCCGTCATCAACCCCCGGCAGTATATGGGTATGTATGTCCACCCATCCCTTATCAGAATTCATCTCCCTCATTCACTACCTCTTCCATCCACCCGTGGATCCCACGGATCACATCCATACCGCTTCTGAAATTCATCTGCCCTTTGGAATTCTTCAGGGTTCCCTGAATGCTTGCATTCCGTCTGGAATACACCCTGATGGAGAAAATGTTCTTGGCGGAACATATGTTGTTAGGGTTAAACCTTACATGCTGGAGAGGTACAGGACTGTTCCTTTTTTCAGTTCCCTTTGCCCGTTTCCGCGCAGGCGGATTCTTGCTTAGATATCGGTATTCATTGCATTTGCGCGGAACACCGGCCATGTCCATAACGTTCTCAAGCTGAATCAGCATATTATCAAGCCCAAAAAAGTAAAAAGGTTCTTCGTAATAAAATGTCTGTAAATAACCTTTTGCGATTCCGTTATAATAATTTTCAATCACGATAAACATGGTGGCGGTATATTCCGGATACTGTCCTCCATCTCTCAGGATATCGTCCTCCGCAATAATCAAACCATCCTGTACTCCAGTGTCCATATGACCATCCTTTCCATGTGTAATATCATCCAACATATGAAAGCCACTGTTTAACATGTCCCCTTATTTTTATCCACCACGGAATAATCATTCTGTGGTGATGAGTCTGCATATCAAATAATGAGAACCTGCATTGTATGTATTTTATAACAAAATGTGGGGGTAGTCAATATACATAAAGCTGTTTTTTCTCCAATACAATGAGGCCGGGAAGGATAAAATCATGAACCGGCCTTTTCGTCATGGGTATTTTTTCTTTTGAAGTTCCACTCAAAAGTCACAATACCCATTTTTATTTGATTTTCATTTAAACATTGTCATCAAAATACCGCAGAATGATTATTCTGTGGTGTTTAAATAAGTTGCCTGACCGCAGAATGATTATTCTGTGGTTTTTTATCGTCAAAACCAATTTTCATTTTTTCCATGATTTTTTCATACTGGCTGATGCTGGCTGTTACATAAATTCGGGTTGTTTCTATAGAAGAATGTCCCAGTATATCTGCAAGATTAGCCAGGTTCTTTTCAATGGAGTAAAAACATTTCGCAAACAGGTGCCTGAAATTATGCGGAAAAACCTTAGTTGGTTCTACCCTTGCATCCTTACATAACCGCTTCATGGCATGGCATATATTGCTCCGGTCTAAATTCCGCCCGCTTTTTGTCCTGAAAATACATCCGCTTTGTATATTCTGTATCCTGGTATATTCCTTTAACATCCTGACCAGTTTCTTGGGAAAAATAATGACCCGGTATTTTCCCTTCATATATATTTCCGCCTTTCCCAGCTTTATGGCTTCCACGGTCACAAAAGGAAGTTCGCTGATCCTGATTCCTGTTCCATATAAAACAAGCATCAGATAATATAACTGCTTTTTGTTATTTCGGTCCGCTGCTTCCATAAGTTTTTTGTAATCCAGTTCCGTAAGTTCCCGCTTTTCATCAATATAGGCCCGTTTCTGGACTTTTAAAAATTTGACCCGATATTCTTCCAGATCCATAAATCTTAAAAAAACATGAATGGCAGAAAGTTTAACATTCACAGTCTGAGCTTTGTACCTGCCAGTCAGATGCTTTCGGTATAGCAGTAAGTTCTCTTTGTTTAATTCCCTGTCCTGCATAAAGACCAGCATTTCATTGACATCGTACAGGTATTTGTGAATGGTTGCCGCAGCTTTTTCTTCATTACACAGATAGTCCCTAAATTCATCCATACACTCTTTTTGTTTCATAACTTCCTCCGTGAGTTCTGTTGCGCGGTTTCATTTGGTTGGTTAATTCTTAACTCTGCCTTATAGTTTTTCTATTTTAGAGTATTTTCATTCTTTTATATAGGAATTTTCCACATTTACCAAATTAATCCCTTTGTATGGCATGATAAATATTGCGCTACCAATATTTGTGGTCTAATCATCAACAAATATCATAATAAAAAATGAAGGATCACCGAAACTCCGATGATCCTTCATTATCTTTTTTCTCTACCCAATAATTAAAATTACACAAACGCGCCATGGTAATCTGATTAAACCCAAGTATTCCAGCGGTTGTCTTTTTTCCGTCCACACCCATCAAACAAACTTAGTCTGATTCATCAGCGGATGTCTCAACCGAATGGCCCCCTTTACAGGGCACGCCATCACACAGGAACCACAGTAGTAGCATTCCCCCGGATACATCACAATGGGATGCTTTCCCTTTTCCGGTGAAGGGATCATAATATCCACCTGACAGACGGACGCACACTGGTTGCAGCCAATGCAGAGCTCCTGGCAAAAGGAAAGGGGCTTAACACTGCATGACACGGGCTCTGCCCGAAACTCAGTCTTCTTCATATGCCCATGCCTCCTCCTTTATATAGTCCTGGTTGCAGGCCTCATACTGGGACTTTACGTCCCCGTAATACCGCTTTGGTACTCTTCTGCTGCAGATCTTTCCGTCCTCCTGGCAGATGGTGATAAAGCACTGGTCCTCCTGTGGATCCATCTGGGGATAATCACTGCGTTCAAAGCACAGAGGCGCTGAGCTGGATTTTCTCAGCAGACAGGCATTTAAGATCAGCTTGCACACTTCCAGGATATCCATCACCTCGTGGGCGCGCATCAGTTCATGGGGATTGGCACAGGAAAGGGCGGGCACATATTCCTTTTCATAACTTTCCAAAAGCTCCAGCCCCTGCATCAGCAGCATATCGTTCTTTACGCCGCCGCAGTAATTCTGCATGGCCTTGGAGATCGCCTTGTTAAGCTCCCTCCAGTCCATCCCGTCCTCCACAAAAAGAGGGGCGTAAAGCCGTTTCTTTTCCCAATTCACATCCGCCCGGTCCGGCGCCGTAAGCTCCAGGGCGCTGCTGGCAGCTGCCGCTTTCCTTCCCGCGTAATAACCGGTAGCCGCTGCAAAACCACAGCAGTCCGAAGCGTAAAGCTGGTCACCTGCCGCATAAAGCCCCTGGATATTGGTCTGCAGATCCCAATCATGGAAAATCCCTCCCGGCGCTCCAAACAGCTGGCGCTCCTGGGCCAGGAAGGCGGCGGACTGCCATCCGGTTCCATAGGACTGGAGACGGTGTTTTGCAGGGTCAAATCCGCGCTCTGTGAAATTCTCCAGAACAGGGATTTTTGTCTTTCCTTCCTCCCCCACCATCATGCCCCAGATCACCCGGCGCTCCTCATCCGGCATCCGGCTTAGATCCGCATAAAAGGGCAGCTGGTATCCCCGTTTCATCAGCTCCTCAAACTCCAGTGTCTCGGGTCCGCGGTATTCATATTTGGGATTGTCGATCACCCCGCCTTTCAGGAAGAATTTCTGCCCCTTGGCAGGATAGTACCGCTCTTTTACTGTTTTCAGTTCCTTTCCGTCCCTGTCCACATAAGGGATCTCCACTCCTCTGGCATCCACCATGGTGGCCGCATACCAGGTGTTATGGTTATTTCCCGTGCTGTAGGGAGGGAAACTCCTGCCCGCGGCTGAAAATTCCCCCTGCACGGATTTCTCCATCATGGTGAACTCCACTCCCGCCCTGTATCCCATGGCATGGCCGCTGCCAATACTCTGGGTTGGACGGAATTCGCTCAGTCCCACCTGATCGGAATCAAAGAGCCAGATCCTGGCCGGACGGGACATGGCAAGAATAGTGGTCCTGGCGCTGAATACCAGGAATTTTGCCGTATGCACATTCATGCCCATGGCGCCGATACAGCGCCTGGTTCCGTTTTCCTTTGCTGTCAGCAATGCCGTGGCCTCAGTCCTGTCATAGATCACCACTCCCAGGCGCTTCAGTTCCTTATAGAGTGCAGGCTTGAAGGTGCTTCCCCACACCCGCACCGTGAACTTATTCTCATAATCGTAGGCAAACATCAGGCCTGTTTTTTCATCCCGGAAATCCGCCCCCGCAAACTCCCCCTGTGTATCCCTGATCTTACCTCCAAAGGACTCCATGTCCTTAAGTCTGTGCCAGCCCTCCTGGCACTCTATGTAGTGGGCGATCCCGTTGCTGTACCCGTCCTGCTCATCAATGTAGGCATTGGCAATCTCCTCTGCCGTCACCTTGGAACAGGGATTGGTACAGGCGGACTCCCAGTGGTCAAAGCCGCTTCCCGCAGCTCCGCTCCTGACCGTTGCCCCTTTTTCCACCAAAACCACCTTTTTTCCTTTTCTGGCAGCTGCTATGGCTGCATAACAGCCCGCGATTCCGCCGCCCAGGACAAGGACGTCCGCAGACACCTGCTCCTCCTGGTCCATCTCATTGGGATAAGGCCATTTAAAATCCGACATATTACCTCTTTTCCGTGCCCAGAAACCGGTCCTGGTTAACTGTACACAAACTAATTTTTTGCTTTCCGGTCAGCCATACTGAATAGGATCAGGAAGGCTGCGGAAATCAGATACGCGATCATCAGTGAAAGATCCGTATTCATTTTCCCGTAAAGTGGGCCGGGTATACCAAATAAGAAGGACACCACTCCCACAATACCGCCGGCAATGGCAGCTGCAAACGCACCCTTTCTTGTGGCTCCCTTCCACACCAATCCGCCCAACAGGGGGATCAGAAGGCTTCCCATATAGGGGTAATTAAATATGATCATGGCATCCAGGATGTCCGTCATATGAAAGGCAAAAAAGATGCCTGCCAGGCTGCCCACAAATACAGTTGCCTGGGAGATCAGCTTGGACTTTGGAAGGTCATCCAGATTATCCACCTCGGGATGGAGGAATTTGTTATAAAAGTCCCTTGCAAAGGAAGCCCCCATGGACAGGATCACACAGTTGGCGCTGGACATGGCCGCTGCCAGGATGGCTGCGATCACGATCCCTGCCAGCACCGGCGGCAGGACTCCGGTTGCCGCTATGGTAAAAATACCGTCCGTAACACCGGGGAACAGGCTTCTTGCAGCCACGCCGATGGTGGAGCAGAATCCGCCTATGATGATGACCAGGATACCGCCTATGATACAGCCGATCCTTGCTGTCTTTGCATCCTTGGATGACTGGATCCGTGAATAGGCATCATAGGAAACAGAGATGGACAGCAAAAAGGGAAGGACCAGATACACGAACCTTGAACCCATTCCGGCAGGGATAAAGGGAGTTGCAAAGATCTCGCCAACACTTCCCCCGGCTCCCACATACCGGATCAGGATCGCCACTGCCAGGATGGGTACGCCCACTGCGATAATGGCGGTCTGGGCCACATCGGTCAGCACAACGCCCCACATGCCTCCCACCGTGCAGTAAATCAAAATAACCACTGCTGTAACCACAACCCCTGTTTTAAAGGGGATCCCGAAACCGGCCAGAATACCGCCTGAAGCCAGAAGCTGGGCAATGAAGATTCCCAGAAGGCTGGGCACATTGCTGATCCAGGCCCACAGACGTATGGCCTTGCTCTCCCCATATCGCTGGGCAAAGTAATCCAAGGGAACATAACCTTCCTGTTCCCTGAGTTTTTTTGTGGTGACCAGTCCTGCGATGATCAGGCCCCCGCCGCATCCAAATGCATAATACATACCGGGCCATACCCCCAGGTCATAGCCGTTGGTGGCGCTGCTGAGCACGATCCCCACTCCGATCTGTACTGCTGCCAATGTTATGGCAGTCATGGTCACATTCAGCTTTCTTCCCGCCACCAGATAATCAGACGTTGCCTTATTCCTTCTTGCGGCAATGACTCCTATGAGAACCATTGCAGCAAAGTAGATGACACAGACAATTACTACAATTTTTTCCTTTTCCATACTCCATTTCCTTTCTTTTTCACTTTAAACCATTAAAGCCCATGTGTATTCTATCACTAAAGGCAAGATTTGGCAATATGCATTTTGCAAAATGCAAAATAATATGATAAACTGGATCATGATCAAACATTTTTCTATGTGAAAGGCAGTAAACCATGGATTTAAAAAAGACTTTATCCGAACAGATTTATGAAATATTGAGAAATGATATTCTTACCCAAGCCATCCCCTGCGGCTCCAAACTGACCCTTAAAATCCTCCAGGAGCGTTTTCAGGTCAGCTCCACTCCTATCAGGGAAGCACTGACCCGGCTGACGGAAGAACAGCTTGCCTCCTACTATTCCAATATTGGTGTCTCCGTGGTCAGCCTGGATGAACGGGATGTAAAGGAAATCTACCAGTTCATGGGGGACCTGGACAGCCTGGCTGTAAGCTACGCCTCCCTCTATCCCGACCAGGAACCCATTCTGGGAGAACTGCGGGAGAACCTGTCCCTGATGGATGCCTGCGGCCTGTCCTCCCCCAAATGGCAGGATCTCTCAGACCGTTTCCACCTGATCTTCTATGATTATTGTCAGAACAGCCGCCTGGTCCATTCCGCCCAGCGGATGCGCAGCCAGATGTCCATCCTGGCCTATCAGTATGAAAAACAGGCCCCAAAGCAGGACCTGATCTTAAACGAACACCATATGATCTTCCGTTTATACGAGGCAGGGGATCACCAGGGGGCCGTGGCCATGATGAGGGAACACCTCAGCCATTCCCTGGAATTTGCCCGGGAAATGCTGCATACCCGGCCTGATCTGTACCGGCAGTACTGACCTGCTTTTCTCCGGCCGGTGTTGACCTGATCTTCCCCGGCCGGTACTGACCTGCTTTGCCCCGGCCTGCCCCGTACCGGCTTTGGCCTTGGCCTGTCAGGACAGCCGGGCCCTTGCGATCTCCGCACACCCTACGATCCCCGGTTCCTCCAGGCAGGCGGGCTTAAACAGGATATCCTGAACCGCCTCAGGAACCAGGGCTTTATATTTATGGACGACCTCATCCAGGAACAGGTCCGATGATTTCATGCATCCTCCGCCCAGAACAAACACCTGGGGATTGATCACCATGGAAATAGCGGCAAACATTCTCGCCAGACCGGTGGTCATCCGGTCCACGATCTCCCTGGCCCGGTCATCACCCAACGCAGCCAGCCGGAACACCTCCCCCGCATCATTGATCCTGGGGCTAATGCCCTTTTTTCCCTGTTCCAATACCGCGCTGCCGCTGGCACATCCTTCCGCAGCCCCGGGAGCCAGTCCCCTGAAGGATCGATCCCCTTCCTCCACCAGGATACTCCCCACCTCTCCGGCAAAGCCCTGATATCCCTGGATAATATTGCCCTTCCAGATATATCCGCCTCCGATTCCGGTGGAAATGGTCACGTAATACATGGATTCCACATTCCCTTTGCAGCCGTGGATATATTCACCAAATGCCGCTGCATTTGCATCGTTTTCCACAAATACAGGGATATTCCACACATGCTCAATGGAGGTGATGAACTCCGGGGCCAGCATTCCCCCCGGCAGATTGGTGGCATGCTGCAGGGTTTTATCCGCCATGATCACTCCCGGGAAACACATTCCGGCTCCCTGTATGGGATACTCCTCCATGATCCTGCTTCCCATGGCTATGATCTGTTCCCTGAGCCTGTCCGCATCCGCCGCATCCTTTGTATATGATTCTCTCAGCGCAGCCACTGTCCCGGTCCGGTCCACAGCCCCCGCACGTATCTTGGTCCCGCCCAGATCGATCCCCATCCAGTACTCCATCAAATCCCTCCTATGAAAACAGGACACTAACAGGCGAACCTCACCTGACCATGCCCTGCAAACCACATCCGCTAAATTGTGTCCATATTACCACAATTGTCCCCCCTGCGTCAATCCCATAATGCCCCCATTCCGGGCTGCCGGCAGCCTCCAATCCGGTTATTGCAATTTCTCATAAACCCGGTTACAATGTATCCTTAAACAGGGCGGTCTTACGTTCCCCCGCTGTCATCCCCGCCCTATCCACTGCCAAAAGGACGGTTCCATGAATACCATCAGATACATCACCCTCAGTGGACAAGGGCACACACGCCCCAACTGACTTTTCCCGCTATAACCCTGGCGAAATGATATCCTTTGTGGTTCCTCTTTATGTTGGAAACACCACCATCGGCGCGGTTGGAATGGATATAGACTTTGATGCGGTCAAGGACATGGTGGATGCCACCAGGGTCTATGACACCGGATACGCCTTTCTCACAGATGACCAGGCAAATGTCAAGAGGAATTGCCGTGTACAAAGAACATGTGGATCTGACGGTCAGTGATGTATTTAAACGTGCGGACGAGGCCATGTATCAAAATAGGTTAATGATGAAGGAACGAAAACAGGCAGAAGACAGCCCCTCTGCCTGACGGTGTCACCCCAGGAAAAGAGCTGTCCTATCCTTGCCTATCCTCTTTTTTGGGGCAGTTCCTCGGGTATCTCATCTTCCGGAACCAGCACTGCCATATTTTTATCCTCATAATACCGGAACCCGGCGCCGGTTCCCTTTAGCTCCTTAGCTGCCGCGTATTGGGTGCTATCGATCACAGCCGCTGTCCGCACCGCAGCTCCGAACCGTTCTTCCAGGTATTTACAGGCTACATACATACATCCATCTCTCTTAACCACCAGCGGATAGCTGAGTCTTCTGTCCACGCCGTCCTCCACGATCTCCAGGGACTGGGGCACAGCCACTGTCTTACGTACCGGCGGCTCATTTTTTAAATACCTGTCCAGAAATGTCATCACTCCCTCCACGATTTCCGGCTTCACGCCATAGGCCCCGTTTGTGTTACAGAACATATAGCAGTCCACGCCGTACGAACCCATACGTTCAAACGTCCTGTAGGTCTGCCGGTTGGCAATATCCACCCGCATCATTCCCACACCGGAATACAATGCCATGGGCGGCGTGTCCGGACCTATGTGGTTAATGGGGCTGGCCTGGTATTCCAGCTTTAACAGCTGTTCCATGTGCCCGTCCTCTGCCCTTCCTTCCCCGGACTCCCGTTCTTCCCGGTAGCTGCGAAGCGCCTTTAACCCTTTTCCTTTTCCCTGGAAACCGATCACTGCCGCGGCAGGCCCCGTGGGTCCGTCCGTATTTTCATATTTTTGCTTTTTCACAGCGTCTGAGGCATCCCTGTATTCCTCCAGAAGATCCGGCCCCATGGACAGCAGATCGGTCCATCCATATCCTGCCACGGCTGCCTGTATCCGGCTGGAAATTCCTGCATTTCCTCCAACAGTTCCTTCCAATTCAGGACAACTGCCTGTCACTGCCAGAAGAAGGGCCGCGTTGCCGCCCAGAGACTGTCCGCTGGCTCCCAGCCGTTCTCCGGCAATCCCCAGCCAGGCGGCGTGGGCCCTCACGTAACGGGTGCATCCCTTAATGTCATAGAGATAATCAGGGAAGGGATTGGATGGATAATTTCTCATATCGATCCCGATTACCGTGTAGCCCCGTTTCAGATACTCCACCTGCTGAACTCCCAGTTCTGAGGGAGTTCTGCTGTAGCCGTGAAGATACAGGATGCAGGGCGCGCCCTTCTGCCCTTCCTTTATGGTGTTCCAGGTAAATTCCTCCAGACATAAGGTTTTTACATCCGGCATATACAGCTTCTCAGAGTCAGGCGCCACCGAAACCCGGTCCACTACCAGATGGCGTTTGGCCGGAAATGGGATAACTGCCTTTTCCCCGCCCTGATAGTCTTGAAGAATCCCGTTCCTCTGAGGCAGTCCTTCCATTTCAAATGCAAACCCTGCGCCAAAATATGCCTTCCCTTCCCTGATCTCCCAGAGGGCTTCCCGAGCCCCTGACTCATATTTCTCCCATGTACCATTATAGTACACATACATATGATCCCGGAAAAAATACAGGGTTCCCGGCCCATTGTATTCCCCTTTTGAGATCGTTCCGTTATAGACATTTTCTTCCCTCTCAATAAAAGGGATTCTCACAAAGGAGGGATGCTCCCCGCCTTGATACAGACTGATAACCGGCAGGTCCTTCTCATCATACATGGGATGCTGAAATGACTTGGTATCCGCACAGGTTATGGTGATACGTACCCTGCTTCCTTTCTGGAACCTATAGGCAATAGGCTCAATGGCAAACTGGAGATGTACCGGCTCATTCATCCCCTCCTCCAGGCATCGATCCCTGTCCGCCTGCATACAGGGGTGGTAAACAGCGCCGGACTCATCCCATGCCCTTCGGGGAGCGCTGGTCCGATGGGAAGCCCTCAGGCATCCCATGGAAATGTACCTGGACTGCCCATCGGGGAGCACCTCCTCCAGATAAGCGATAAAGTCCGCATCCCTGTGAGTACATGCCACCCACAGATCAACAGATGTACAGCCCACGATCTCATTGTCATACCGTTCAAACAGGGGCGCGCTTGTAAAGGTCAGCCCCTTCTCATCCACCCCCGGCGCCATATTCCCGTCCCAGGTCATATGCATCCGGTCAAAGGAAGCGCCGTCCCCATTGTCAAAGACCTGAATAGAAGTATCCACCTTGTAGCTGACAGACGATTCGGTTGCCGGCCGGTCCAGGGAAAGGGACCCGTCATTTACAGAACAACAGGTGCCTGATGTTTCCGTACACAGATAAAGGGTGGCCGGCCGGGCATTCTCAACAGGCCAGGTATCGCTGCATCTCCACCGCTTCTTTTCCTGTGCGCCCAGGGTATAGTAAATAAACGGCGGCCTTTCCCCAAACCCATTGGGTATGCCCTTGAGAAGGTAATCAAACCATTTTCTGTGCTCGGCGCAGAAATCAAAGTTCCCTTCGGGAAAGTCCGATACCCCTGAACGGCTCTGCCTGTGGTCCCAGGGTCCCACAACAATACTCCCGCCCCACTCCTTTGCAGCCATCAGCTGCCCAAAGGGGCCTGATTCCAAAAAACCGGCAAACTGGTGGATTCCCACCCGGTTTTCCCTGAACACATCTATATCTGTTACCGGTGGTATGGTGATATTTGTCTTTTCCCCGTTAAAATTGGGATTGTTGTCATCCCGGCACATATTCTCCAGGATCAAGTGTCCCATAAAGGAGCGATTGTTTCCAAACTGATCCTTCTCATACGCTTCATAGGCCTGACTTCCATCCTTGTCCCCATCCACAGGAGCCACTTTTTCAAGTAACTCCTCCTTTGTCTTTTTTCCTCCCCCGTCCGTACTGCCCGACAGTTTCCTTTTGGGAATGGCGGAAACGCCATTGGGATAATCCTGATAATAGAAATCAGGATTGGAAACCACCGGCGTGATTCCTTTTAAAACACTGCTTGGGGCTGGCCTGGTCACAGCCGCCGCGTACTGGATCAGCCCCCGGTTGGAACCGCCATAAGTAACGGCCTGCCCATCGCTCCACTCCTGCCCTCCGATCCAGTCCAGCAGTGTATTTACATCCTTTCGATTCTCAATGCTGGAAAAACTGTCATTCACTCCAAAGGAAGCGCCGCATCCCCTCATCTCAGCTATGACTCCCACATAACCATAAGGAACACAGTCCCTTATTATATTGACCCCGTTCACCTCATTAGGCTCTCCAAACCTTCCGCCCCTGGAAAGCAGAACAATGGCCGGGAATCTTCCTGTTACAGCCCATCCCTGTTCATCCGCGGGACGCACTACATCTACGGCAAGCCTGGTTTTATCAAAACCCTCCACGTACAAGGATTCCTTTGCCCATCCGCTGTATTGCGGCTCGCCAAAACCTTCATATTTTCCTGGTAATGAATTTTTTATCATTCTGACTGTCTCCTGCCTCTCTATTTTCTGAATTGGATCCATTTCTCCCCCTGGATTTTCCCCATCTGCCGGCGCCATCCGCTCATCTGCCGCCCCATCCGCTTATCTGCGGTGCCAACCGCCCAACAGCAGGCCGCTGTCACCCATTCAACGGCAGCCAGGTGTACATAGCCTGTTTCAGTTCCTGGTCCCAGTAGATAAAATCGTGTTTTCCGATGCCGTAGGATGTGGTGATATCGATTCCCAGGGCCCTGGCAAGTTTTTCCAGTTTCTTACAGGCCCCATAAACAGGGGCATCCTGATCACCCACGCAAGCATAGACCCGTGGCATGGGCACTCCCTTTTCAGCCGCCTGTCTCATAAGCCAGAAAATGTCATTAGGGCTTCCCATCACCTGGCTCAGATCACCGAAGACCGCCTCCACCGGTCTGATGTCCAGTTTCTTTTTATAGTGTTCCAGCCTGGGCTCCATGTCCACTCCACCGGAAAAACTGATCACATGGGAGAATGTCCCCGGGTAGGTAAAAGCCCATTTCATGGCGCCGTAACCGCCCATGGATGCGCCTCCCACAAAATTGTCCTCCCTGCTCTGTGACAGTGGAAACATGGTCCGAAGGGCAGGCATCATCTCCTTTTCCATGTAAGTCAGATTCTTCTCCCCCACTTCCCAGTCCGAGTAATGTCCCACGCCTCCGTCCGGGCACACCACCGCTATGCCGCAATCCTCCGCATACATCTCGGCCTTGGTAAAGCGCATCCAGGCCGTCTCATCCCTGCCATACCCGTGAAGCAGCACCAGGGTCTTATAGCGGCGGTTTTTATCAAATTTTTCTTCATCTGCCATATGTAAAGACTGCTTTTTAGAAAAGGATGGAAGAAACACGGAAATCCCTACTTCCCTTCCCAGCACCTTTGAATACACTTTCAAACTCTCTATATAAGCCATCTCTAACCTCCTGAAATCAGATGTGTACTCTCGGAATTTCCTGGTACACAGATTATAATAAAACGCCAAACAGTGAAAATAAACCCATCTGTGCGGCGGCAAATGTGAGCACCGGGATCACCAGTGCACAAAAAATCATCCGGTTAGCCAATTCCTCCTTTACCACAGGGTCCGGGCACCCTGCAATGGTAAGTGCGCCTCCCGTGGAAAAGGGTGAGACCGCGGTTGCAAGTCCGCCAAAGAAAATACAGGTGTAAAGCATGATGGGGTTTAATCCCAGACCCTCTGCCAGATGCGGCACCAATGGGTACATAAGGGGCATGACCGTGGAGGTGGAACTGGAAAAAAAGCTTAGGAAAGCTGCCAGCATCACCAGCACCCCCGGAACCATCACTCCCGGTATGTTTTCCGACAAAAGAAGAGAGATACCATCCACCAGGCCTGCATTTACAGATACCTTGATCAGCATATAAACACCTGCTATCATCACAATGGTGTGGATGGGTATCTGCCGAATCACCTCTTTTTCCGGAGCCAGCCTCATCACAGAACAGGCCAGTGCCGCTACCGCCATTACTGCCTGTGGCCTGCAGATCCCGGCCATTGTCTTCCAGAACATGCCGTGGAAATATGCCTGCATTATTTCCGGCACCACCATAAACGCAAAGGATATCCCCACCACCGCCACGGTCCTTTGCTGCACCGGTGTAAATGCCGGTGCGCTTGCGGGACAGCCCGTTCCACGGCGGTATCCCTTAAAATACAGATAAAAAAGAAGGATAACAAAAATACTCATAATGGTACAATTAATCCAGATATAATTCCCCATAAGGCAGGCATCCCCTGCCCTGGCCCCATTTTCCATCATCAAGTTTTTACTGATCACGCCTCCGTACCCATTGTAGGGATTATTTGAGCCAATAAGATTGCCAAAAGCAATGCACACCGCTGTCAGCACCGGATCAATTCCCGAAGATAAGGCCATGGAAAATGCAAACGGCCCAATAATCGCCGGCGTGGAAGCCCCTGCTCCCAATCCTCCCACCACCGCGCACACCAGCGCAATGGCCCAGGGTATCACGGGGGTCCTGCCTCCCAGCAAGGCCAGCATTTTCCTGCCCAGCACTTCCATGGTCCCGTTCAATGTGGCATAGTTAAAAAGCAGAGCAATGGAAATAAGGTAAAACACTATATTTACCGGCCAATACCCAATCACATCATCCACCGACATGTCCAGAAAAAAGTATCCGATCACAAAAGCAAATACCATTGCGATCACACCTGTATTCAGTTTTAATCTCCACCCCACGGCCACTGAAACCACAATACCAGCCAGACATACTGTCAATGCCATAAAAAAGTCCCCTACCTTCCCCTTGTCTTAAAGAACATCTTCCCGTATATGAAACAAGTTTTCCAGCGTGTAGGCCAGAATTTTATTTGCAAAAAAATAATCATGATGACCCGGCATGGTAATAAACCGGTTTTCCAGGCCGCATTGGTCCAGAAACTGATGAAATTCCCTGCAAAGCTCCAATCCGTAGTCCTCCGTCCCGCAGGCAGTGTACAGCATAGGCGCTTTCCTTCCTGATCTGGCCAGCCTTTCCGCCAGGTGCAGCAGGTCATTCTCACTGCCGGCCACCTGATCCGCAGGGCCGAAGGCATCATCAATGGCGTCAAAGGAAGCCCCTATATTTCTCTCCTTTGCCAGGCGGCTCATCTTCACTTGGTCCTTGGCTCCTGAGATGGCCATAACCGCGGCATATTTTTCCGGACACCGCAGTGCTGCCTTCATAGCCCCATGAGCGCCCATGGACATTCCCATTATAAAATTATCCTCCCTTTTGGGAGATGAAGGAAACAGGGTCTGGACCACTCTGGGTACTTCCTCTGTGAGATATGTAAAATATTTCCTTCCATGCCTCATATCACAGAAAAAGCTTTCCATCCCGTCTACGGACACTGTCATCATATATTTGGAATCGCATAGCAGCTCAGCCTGGGTATAGCGCAGCCAGGCGCTGGAATCCCTGGTTCCTCCGTGACAAAGGTATAAGGTGGGATAACGGCGCTCCCTCTTATAAATTTCATCCAACGGCCTGCCTTTTAATGCATTCTTTGTCAGTTCAGGCAGAGTGACCACCATATTGGTGGCGCAGTTCAGCACGCTGGAATGGTATTGGTAGGTAATCACAGACATAGTTTTCCTCCCTGTTTACATTTTGTACTCCCAGAGTCTCGCACCCGCCTTTGCGGCCACGCTTGAACGAGTACACCATTTAAGTTTCCCACGGCGTACAGATGGCGGGATTTCATGATCAAACACGCCCTATTCAGCGGCATTGAGTTTTGCAATCAGCTTCTTACGCACCATAAAGTACACTGCGATTCCCATGAACGGGAAAATAGCGTACACGCGGAACATGTTGTCAAAACCAATAGCCGACCGTAAGGTACCGGACAGCATTCCTCCGATAATGCCGGACAGGTCCACAAACAGATATAATGTACTGATGGCAATTCCCCTCTGTGCATCACTGGCAGACTTGATCGCCATGGCAAGGGTTGCCGGATAGGAACAGGACTGTCCGATCTGGTCGAACACGGCTGCCAGGATCAGCAGCACACCCCAGGATGTGGCGCCGGAAATCAGCAACGGAGAAATTCCCAAAGCTGCCAGGCAGATCACAAGGAAATCAGGTCCTATCTTGTCACTGGCAACACCTCCGATAAAGCGGCAGAAAAGCCCGATCAACCCTTCCAGTGTCAGGAACATGGCAATATTGGCAATCATGCGGTACTCGCCGTAAAGTACAATGTAATCCTGGATACAGTTGTGGGTAAGCCCGATAAAAAGCTGGAGAACAGAGGCAGGAATGGCCGCAAAGCAGATCAGCTGTCCCAGGCTCTCCCATCCAAACTTCTTCGTTTCCCCTGCTTTTGCCCCGGCCGGTTTTGCAGTGTTTTCCTCCAGCCTTAACATAGCCACCAGCACCATGGCAACAAGGATCAGGGCGGTTGCGCATAAAAAGGATGCTCTGGCCCCATAATTTTCATAGATAAACATGGATGCCACAGGTCCGAAACTGCTGATCAGCTTGGGGGCCGTCAGATACACGGCAAACGCTGTTCCCAATGCCTTTTTGTCAATGGCCATTCCGGCAACTGCCGGGAAGCTGGTCCCCACCAGGGAAAAGCTGATGCCGTGAAGGATCCTGGAAACAATAAACATGGGCAGGCTTCCCGTCAGTGAATAGCATAAAAAGGATACACAGCGAAGTCCCAGGCAGATCAGCAGCCATGTCTTTTTCCTCATTTTATCCAGTCCCAGGCCGGAAAAAGGGCGGGATGCTGTGACGGACAGATTATAAATAGAAATAATAATGCCCAACACAGTGGCACTTGCCCCCAATGCCTCGCCAAACTTGTTTACCGGGGTCTTTACCATGTTATTGGCAAAGCTGTTGATAATCTGAATCAGGATCAGCAGCAGGAAATTATAATTCATCAGGGATTTTATGATCTCCATCATGGATACGCTGCCTGTAGCTTTTTTTGTACTCATAAGATTCTCCACCTCTCGTTATTTTCTATAGCATGAGCATCTCCCTGCGCGCTTTGGGAAACATACTTCTCGCCTTTTTTATATAAGCAACCTTTATGCCAACTTTTGTCTTTTTCCTGTTTTGATCCCAGCCGGCTTTAAAATCACCATTAAAACAAGCCTTTTTACAAAAAAACAGGCCTGCGGCCTGAACATCAATGGATAAAAATAAATTGTCAAATCCTCCCTCATATGTTTCACTCGGAACAGTATTGGCACATATATTTGAAACATATCTGTACCATTTATGTAATATGATCCTATGGGTGTCACGTTCCCAAGCAGAAAAAAGCCGGGAAAGGAGTTATGGAACGTCTCCCTTCCCGGCACCGGCCACACTGGTCTTTGCAGTCCTACCTGTATCTCGTCTTTACAGTTCATTTCGGCCTCTCGTTTCTATATCCTACTGTGCATCATCCGGCCCATCCATCTTATATTTTTTCATCTTTCTCCACAAGCTGGAACGTCCCATACCCAGGATCCTGGCAGCCTTGCTCCGGTTTCCGCCGCTTTCCTTAAGAGCACGGCGTATTCTTATCTCCTCCTCTGCGCCTTCTGTCAAAAGATCTCCTTTTTCTGCTCCAAGCATGGCCCTTATTTGCTCCGGCTCCTCCTGGTACACTTCTTCCAGCTGGGATCGGATCAACTCCCGATTGATCTCCTTTCTGCTGCTGATAATGGCCAGCCTCTCACAGAAATTCCTGAGCTGTCTTACATTTCCCTGCCAGGGATAGCGCACCATCAGTTCCTCTGCCTCCGCCGTGAGATACAGACTTTTGGAAGCCGTCCTTCCATATTCCCTTAAAAACTTTGCAGTCAAAAGGCGGATATCATCTTGCCTCTGCCTCAGCGGAGGGATATTCAATGTCAGCACATTGATGCGGTAGTAGAGATCCTCCCGGAATTTTCCCTCTGATACCAGTTTCCTCAGGTTCTTGTTGGATGCTGCAATAATCCGCACATCCACGGGAATGACCCTGTCATCTCCCACCTTTGTGATTACCCGTTCCTCTATGACCCGGAGAAGGCGTACCTGCCCCTGAAGATCCATCTCAGAAATCTCATCCAGAAATATAGTTCCCTTATCAGCCAGCTCCAACAACCCCTTTTTTCCCTGTTTAGCCGCCCCTGTGAAGGCGCCTCCCACATACCCGAACAGTTCACTCTCCAGCAGATTCACCGGAAGAGCACCGCAGTTGATGGCCACAAACGGCTGATCCTTTCTCATGCTGTAATTGTGGATGCTCTGGGCAAACAGTTCCTTACCCGTACCCGTCTCACCAAAGATCAGCACATTGGCATGATGCTTAGCAAACTGCCTGGCCTTGTACCGGCACTCCTCCATTACCTCGGATCTGCCCAAGATGTCGGAAAACGTATATTTCGCAACCAGACCCCTGGAATAGATCTCCTTTTTAATCTGCCCCTCCAGATTTTCCACACGCTCTTTCTGGTTCAGATGAACAATAGCGCCATTGATCTCACCATTTTTCATATACGGAATGATATTGATCACCGCAATACATTCATGGACCTTTACCACATTTCCATAAATATATTGTCCCTGCCTCAAAACGTTGTTCATTTGACGCTGATCCAATTCCGGTATCAATTCCCAGACCATGCGGGACATGAGGGCTCCTTTTGGTTCCTGCAGCAGTTCCTCGGCAATGGAATTGCAGAAAACCACCCGTCCCTCGGGATTCACCTGGATCACTGCCTCAAACGAATAGTCCATAATGGACTCCAGTTCCTTATTCCTTTCTTTTTGGGCTGAGAGATTCTCCACCAGGGCAATAGCCTGCTGGATCGCCCGGTAAATGGACTCATAGCCGTCATTGTCCGGATTAAAGTAACAGGATATCCCCAGTTTCTGCGCAATCCTGGTCACATGGAGACCTGCCATGCAGAAATGGATGCCTTCCTCAGCTGTCTTTTTCAACATCCGCTCCACATACTGATCGTCCAACTGATCCAGTACCACGTTCTTTAGCTGCGTGTTGGTAAAAAAGCGGATACTCTCCTCGTCCAGGATTACGGGTTTATAGCTGAACACAGCCGCCTTTGTAAGCGGATGATCAAATTCTTCCGGATGCCTGCGCTTTACATCCGCAAGTAAAGAGAATGTACTGGAACCCAAAAACTGGACCGAAACCACAGGAATTGTTGCATGTTCCCCATCCTCCCTTAAAGTCAGTTCCGTCCTGCCTCTGCAGATAATGGCATCCACCTTTTCAGCCTCAGCCTGTCTGACCAGATTCTGCAGTGTTTTCCGTCTGACCCTGTCCTCCACCTCCCGGTCGATCACCCTCAGCTCCATCTCCACCCCCAATTCCCCTGCTGCTTGTAATACCTGCTCACATGCTTTTGAATCCCCGATTGATATATACCAGAATCTCAACATACCGCCTCCTGTTTTCCCCGTATTCCGTCCTGAAACGCATGCATCCTTTTGATCCATACTGCCATGAATGTAAAACAGGGCACAGGCAGGTAAACCTACCTGCCCATGCCCTCTTAGCCATACCTATGAAACTGAACTCATGTTACCATAATTTCATCGCTCCGTCAATCTGATAATCCCCTGTTCCCTCTAATCCTCATTGCACCTCATTGCAATGGATCATGTCCAGAAGCCGCCTAACACTCTCCCCCGAAAAATCCTCCCCCGGAGGGTTGTCCAACAGGGACTGAAGGAACCGGCGGGCATTCCTGCTCTGGGGAAGCATGTATCCGGCCTCCCGAAGAATGTCCTCAGCCATCAGCCGGTTGGATTTCTCCATTGCCTCCGCCAGTTGCACAAGCACAGGATCTCCTCCCCGTGCTGCCAGGGAGCGTGCGGCACTCTCCTGCTCCGCCTTGCTCTTTGCCAGCGCCCTCATGGCTTTTACCACGGCTTCAGACTTGGGCTGCTGGGGCGGATACTCCAGGGGTACCATGGAAATGGCGCCTGATGGACAACTGTCCGCGCATACGCCGCAGCCAATACATTTATCCGGGTCAATGATGCTGTTCTCCGTATTGGTTGCCCCTGTGGGACAGACATACAGACAAAGACAGTCCTTTGTACACAGACGGATATTTCTCACAGCTAACTTTTTCATGCTTGTGACCTCCTCTCCACCTTTGACATTTTCCAGCTGGGAACCTTGCACACAGGGCAGATATCCGGCGGGGTATCTCCCACATAGATAAATCCGCATATATCGCAGACATACACATTGGTATGTTCCAGGAATCCGCTGCCCTCCCTCTCATAGCGTGCCAGAAGGGAATCCATCATAGCGGTCACCTTCCTGCTCCACACAAGGGCCCTCAGGGCGCCACGGTCCGTTTCACCCCCAGCCGCCTGGTCGGCGCTGGGAAATGCCGTGTCAAGGTCATATTCCGTCATTGCCTTCAAAGCCTTAACATCCCCTCCCCCGCCTGCCGGGGTCTTGTCCTTAAAATAGCCTGCCAGCCGCGTAAACAAGAGCGCCTCCTCCTTCAGATACTGCTTTTCACAGCCCCTGGCCAGATTGGAGCAGAGGGCGGACATTTCACCTGGCGTCAGTTCGCGCAGATCCTCCTCTTCCCCAGCCGGTTCTGCCTTATCCGGCCCGGATAACTTCTCTCCCGCCTGTTCTGCCTTATCCGGCCCGGATGACTTCTCCCCCGCCTCACCTGCTTCCGGCAAAACCTGCTCCCTGAACATTTCCTTTGCAGCGCCGCACCAGGGGCATACCCAACCCCCGGGCAATTCCTCCCACCTGGTTCCCGGTGCAATGCCTGATGCCGGGATACCTGCGGCTTCATCATAAATAAAACCGCAAATACCGCATACGAATTTCTTCATACCTTGCCTCCTTCTGTCTGGCCTTCCGCCAGCCTGATCCGTTGTTTGATGATGATTTAATCATACCAGGAACAGAAAGAAAATACTGTGACTAAGTCACATAAACAAATAATAATTATCATTATCATTTCTCCTATAAGGCAAGGCTTTCCATGAAAAAACTGCCTGCACAGCCTGTTTCAGGCTGCCGGCAGGCAGTTTCGTGTACGTTCGGCAGTCATCAGTGACTGCAGCTTCCTCCATGTCCATGACAGCTGTGTTCCCCGCCCTCATGGTGATGATTGCACATGGTATCAGGGTCATATGCCAGATTCCCCTTTAGCAGGGCATCCACCGCCTCATCAGCATTGCCGGAGACACCCGGATACAGCTCGATCCCGGCCTGGGCCAGAGCGGTCCTGGCGCCTCCGCCGATCCCGCCGCAGATCAGGGTCTCCACGCCCAGGTTCTTTAAAAATACAGCCAGGGCCTCATGGCCGCTTCCGCCCGTGCCTACCACCTGGGATGACAGGACTTTGCTGTTCTCCACCTCGTAAACCTTAAATGCCTCACAGTGGCCGAAATGCTGGAATATCTGTTCATTCTCGTATGTTACTGCAATCTTCATCAAATTCTCCTCCTGGTCTGTTATTACAGCGGCGCTTCTGACACCGGCGCTTCCCGCAGTCCTTGCCGCAGCAGTTCCCTGACTCCGGACACAGACGGTAATTGCCGCCCCGGATCTGCAGCTGCCTTCCATTCACCAGACAGTCCGCCAGCTTTTTCCTGGCAGAATTGTATACTGCCTGGACCGTAGTCCTGGCCACCCCCATCTGCGTGGCGCACTCCTCCTGGGTACAGTCTAAAAGGTCAATGAGACGGATGGTCTCATACTCCTCCAATGTAAGCTCCACCCTGGTTTCAGACTCCTGATTCAATGGGCCAAACACATCTATGGTTGGCTGGGAACAGACTCTTCTGGCTTTAAACGGCCGCGCCATATGTATTCTCCTTATCCGCTGTTTTGTTATTGACTTATGTCATTAACTATAATCCCATTATTGACATATGTCAATATCTTTTTTCATAATATCTTTTTCAGTATATCCTTGATACTGCTGAATTTTCTTATCCCGTACCAGAATTTAATCCCGCAGCCCCGCCAAGCCCACGCCTGGTCCTGACAGCCAATAAAACAGGAAGACAGCCGCGCCGCCTTCCTGAGATCAAGATCCTTTGTCATATTTCGCCTATCATATTTTACTTATCATATTTTACCTATCATATTTTCTCTGTCCTATTTTTACCTGCCCCATACGGCGGCAGGTCATGTATAAGACGGCAGGAATACCTGTCCCATTCCTCCTATGAGATGGCCCAGCCCCAGGCTGGTGACCATGGCCTGTTCGATTCCCTCCATCTGGCCGGAATCCAGATGACCTATGTATTCCTTCAAACGGTTCCGGTCAATGGTACGGATCTGCTCTGCCAATACAGTGGAATCCTGTTTTAATCCTCCGCGCATCCTGCGGATACACACATGGGTGGGAATGGCTGCCTTAGTGGAACGGCTGGTGATAGCGGCCACAATCACAGTGGGGCTGTATTTATTTCCCACATCGTTCTGGATCACCAGCACGGGCCGGATCCCTCCCTGCTCCGAACCCACAACAGGCGACAGGTCCGCATAATATAAATCCCCTCTCATAACGGTTTTGGCTATATTCTTATTTTCTCTATTCATAACATTACCTCACTGATGGATAAATGGTGTTTTCTACTGGAGAGTATCACCACTTTGGAGGCAATTAAACATATCAGTGCTGAATATAACCTTTTTTTTCTAATTCATCCTCAATCATCTGAAGATACCGTTCCTCCCCCGCCGCCACCGTATGGTAGTGGCTGCCGCCTGTGAGAGCTTTCAGGGGCTGGTCACGGGAGGTTTTCATATTAGCCACAAACTCAGCTGCATCCAGGCGATTATTAATGATCAGGTCCACGGTTATGTGTCCGTACAGTTCATGCTCCACGGATACATCCAGCACCTTTCCGCCATAATCCACAATGGTCTGCAGCTCATCCAGGGTGTCCTCCGTGGCATGGTTTACACGAAACACGCGCACACAGGTCCCTGCACCCATATCGGGATTATGGAACATATATCCCCGATAGGTTGACATGATCTCTTTGTTATCCGCCCTGAGAAGGGCAATATCCTGGACGATCACCTGGCGGCTGACTCCCAGCCTGCCTGCCAGCTCCGTACCGGGCACCGGAGATGATCTGTTCTCCAGTATTTCCAGGATGTTCATTCTGCGCTTTTCACCCTCTGTCATCATTCTGCCTGCAGGCATTTTATCTCCCTCCAATCATATCCTCCACTGTGAGGAATGTCCCTTCGTAGCCCAGGAGTTTGCACAGTCCCGTCACATGGGGCTGCTCCAGACGGGCCTCAAAAAGGGCATCCATCTCATAAAACACCGTTCTCCCTGTTCCCCGGGCCAGAACACGCCCATGGGCCATTACCAGGATCTGCTCAAAATACTCTGCTGCAAAATCCATATCGTGAAGGATGGCCAGTACGGTTTTCCCCTCCCGGCTCAGCTGGTGGACCATGGCTCCGATCCGGTTCTTTCCCCCTGCGTCCTGGGCTATGGTGGGCTCATCCAGGATCAGGACCTGCGGATCCATGGCCAGGACCGAGGCAATGGCCACCATTTTCCTGTCCGATAGGTCCAGGTCATAGGGATTTTCATTCTGAACAGTTAAAATTCCCGCTGTATCCAGGGCTTTTATTGCCATTTCCTCTGCCCTCTTCTTATCCATTCCAAGGTTCAGCGGACCTACCATCACCTCGTCCAGCACGCGGTTTTTAAAGATCTGGTCATCCGGGTTCTGGAACACATATCCTATCCTTCTGGCCAGCTGGGCCACGGTTCTTTTTCCTATGTCCTCTCCCTGCAGCAAAATCCTGCCCTTGTCCGGCTTTAACAAACCCTTCAGCAGCTTTACCAGGGTAGTCTTTCCCGCACCGTTCTGTCCCACAATGGCCGTGGGCCTTCCGTCCAACTCCAGGTTTAGTCCCTCCAGGACCAGACTGCCCTCTACATAGGAAAATCCCACATCCTCAATGGAAAATACAGACGGGCCGGCCTCAGGCTCCTGATCTGCTTTTTTTATCCCCTGCAGCTGTGTCGGAAAATATTCCCTCAAAGCCAGCGTCTGTTCCAATGTCACCGGATAACATTCCTGACCGACTTCTGGATCGCGTTCCGGATAACATTCCTGACCGACTTCTGGATTGCGTTCCGGGCAGCTCACTGAGAAAGCCCTGCTGACCCGGGTATATACCGGAGGCTCCACCCCCAGTTTCTTTAAGTCATCCCTGGCAAATATGCGCCCCGGCGTATCATACGCCACCTGTTTTCCATTGTGGAGAAGAAGGAGCCTGTGGCAATAGGAAGCCAGCTTCTCCATCTTGTGTTCCACCATCACAATGGTGATCCCGGATTCTGCCAGCCGGTCCACCACCCGGAACACATCCTCGCTCCCCTGGGGATCCAGCTGTGAGGTGGGTTCATCTAACACCAGGATCTCCGGCTCCATGGCCAGGATACTTGCAATGGCCACCCTTTGGATCTGCCCCCCGGACAGGTCAAAGGGGTTCCTGTCCCTGTAAGCGCCGATCTCCAAACGTTCCAGGCTGCGTTCCACCCGATTCAGGATCTCTTCCCTGGCTACCCCCATGTTCTGCAGCCCGAAGGCCACCTCCCCAAACACCGTATCCCTGGCGCCCGACAGCTGATTAAAAGGATTCTGGAACACCAGCCCCACTTTCCTGCAAAGCTTTGACACAGGGGTCCGGGCCGCCTCCATCCCATCGATGAGGATATGTCCTCCGTATGCCCCTCCGAACATGGTGGGCACAAGACCCACCAATGCCTGGCACAGGGTGCTTTTACCGGCTTTGTTCTCCCCCAGGATTCCAATGAACTGGCCTTTCTCAATCTCAAAATCCAGCCCGTCCAGGGCCAGTTTCTCCGTGTGGGGATATCTATATTTCAGATTCTTAACCTCAATCAACGACATGGATCATCCTCCATATAACAGAACCTGCAATGATCAGACACATGATCAGGATCAATGCCTTGTCCCTTCCGCCCATCTTTCCGTCTGTGAGAAAGGTCTTCTTTTCTCTGGAATCAAACCCTCTGACCTCCAGCGCAATGGCCCTCTCCCTTGTATTGATCAGGGAACTGCTGACCACGGGCGCGATAAGCGGGATGAACGCCTTTGCCCTCACAAACAGGTTTCCTTCCGTCTCCATCCCCCTGCTCCGCTGGGCATCCATGATGGTATTCATAGTGCCCATCATCTGGGGTATGATCTGAAACACGGAACTTATCATATAACCAAACTTGGGGGAAAAACCGATCTGTTCCAGGTCATCCACCAGCTGATCCGGCTTTGTGGACAGCACAAAGGCCGCAAATGCCAACAGCATGTTCAGTATATTAAACCCGATCCTGGCCGCGTACACCAGTCCCTCCCGGTAGAACTTAAACGGCCCCAGAACAAACAGCACGTTCCGGTTGGCCTGGTTAAACAGCCCATGGATCAGAAACACAGTGGCAATGATCGTAAAGGAAAATGCGATCAGGGGGAAAACTCTGGCTGCAATCCTGCCACTGACCAGAAGGCACAGGCTCATTGCAATGAAGAGGACAAACACCCACATTTTCCCTGTGATCAGGGGCACCGTGACTGCTGCCAGGATATAGAACAGTTTTGCAAAGGGATGGAGCCTTGTAAGGTATGTATCCTGCTCCACATAAAGGCTTATGCTTTTCATAAATACCCCTTTCTCTTATCTGCATGATATCCGAACACGCCCTAATCCAGGCGCTCCACCTTGTTATCCACGTCATACAGGGATGTAAGCTTTTTAGGCAGGCCATTTATAATGGCAAACACTACCAAAAGGGTGATCAGCTTATCAGGCACATCCACAATCACCTCGTCCAGCAGTGAACCCAGGAATACAGGCATCTTTGCTGCCTGTGACCATGCAAACACAGCATCTCCCCAGACATTTCCCGTTGTCCCTCCCCAGAAAACAATATTTAGCGGGGTGGAGATCACCACCGCGGTCAGGCCTGCCACACATGCGGTCAGGACAGCTCCCCTCAGTCTTCCCATCTGGCCCAGCCGTGCCATGATACCCACTGCCACACCAATGCCCAGGCTGGTGAGTGCATAGATTAACGTAATGGTGTCCCCTGTGGTAAATCCATAGATCAGGTTATTGGCCGCTCCGCACACTGCTCCGATGACCGGCCCTCCTAACACTGCTCCGATGCATGTGCCGATGGAGTCCAGCCACAAGGGCAGTTTTAAAACGGAAGCAAACAGCTTCCCAAGATAGTTGATCCCGATGCACGCAGGAATCAGGACAAAACAGGCTGCATTTAATTTAGTTTTAAACAAATGGTTCATACTCGATCCTCCCAGACTTTTTTTGCTGTCCAGAGGATTTTAACCCAAAGAAGCTGTCTTGTCAACCTATTACAGCTGACAAGACAGTTCTCTTAAGAGTTTATTATTTTATAAGTCCAGAATATAGAAATCACTGTCCTCATAGGGATGATCATAGACCAGAGGCAGCTGATCCTCCCCGATCTTCTGAAAGCCGGCCTTTTCATAAAACCGGTGGGCACGTCCCGTGTTCTTTGGCGTATCTAAAAGCAGGCTTTTTATATGGCGCTGCCGGGCAAACTCCACCAGCACATCATACAGCCGGCGGCCCAGATGCACAGGCTCTCCACGGTATTCCTCATACACAAAGAACTTCTTTAACAGGCCAAGCCCTCCTCCGCAGTCCATCAGGCCGATACTGCCCACGACCCTCTCCTGTTTTACAGCCACCCAGAAGTTCCCGCCTCCATCCAGATACGTTTCCTTTATATGAAGCAGCTCGGGCTGGTCTTCCACCGTGACCATAGGGCGTGTTCCGTCATTCTGGCAGTGTAAGACCAGCTGAATGATCTCATTTGTATCATTTTCAGTAAATGTCCGTATCTCTATCATATTAACAGCTCCCTTCTAATCTCCGTCCAATGATGCTGGTTTTTCGTTCACTTTCATCCGTTCACCGGCATCTGTCCTACAGAAATCTTTCTTAAATTATGATAACATAAAAACAGCTTTATAAAAACCGAAATATCTGAACCATTCATTTAATCATATTGAACTGTTAACTATGCGGCACGGCATCCCTTGTTGCCTTAATCTATTTCCTTCCCTTCCAGCTGTCCCCTTTTATCCCTGTATGATGTGTGGAGCATCTTCTCCGCCAGCTCACTGAGGGGCTTCTTATAAAACTCCTGATACAGGACCTTGATCTCCTCATTCTCATGGCTCAGGCGGACGGTCATGGCGCCATCCCTCTTGTATAAGCTGTCTATACGCTTTTGCCGCAGGGCATCCCCCTCAAACTTCTTATCCTTTGGCTGCCCTCCGCCGCCGATACAACCGCCGGGACATGTCATGACTTCCACAAAGTGATACTGCTTTTCCCCGTTCCTCATTTCCTCCAGGAATCTGCGCAGGCTGGCGGTCCCATATACGACCGCCACATTTACGGTCATATCTGCGATCTGAAGGCTGGCTTCCCTTACCGCCTCCATGCCCCTTACCGGTGTCAGTTCATACAATACCCCAGGTGCCTGTTCTCCTGTTATGTATTCGTAAGCGGTTCTTAAGGCCGCTTCCATTACGCCTCCCGTATTTCCAAAGATAACGCCTGCGCCTGATCCCTGGCCCATAAGCCGGTCATAATCCGAATCCTCCAGGGATGAAAAGTCGATCCTCTTCATCCTGGCCCACTGCGCCAGCTCCCTGGTAGTGATCACATAGTCCATGTCCCTCATATCATCCTCGCCCAGGTATTCCCCTGCCGCTTTCATCTCCTGCCTTCGGATCTCGTATTTCTTGGCAGTGCATGGGGTGACTGCCACATTCACGATCTTTTTGGGGTCGATTCCCATCTTCCGGGCAAAATATGTCTTAATGGTAGGCCCCTGCATACCGATGGGGCTCTTTGCCGTAGATATATGGGGAAGCATGTCCGGATAATAGATTTCCGCAAACTTGACCCATGCAGGACAGCAGCTGGTAAACTGGGGCAGCGGACGTCTTCCTGTTGTTATGCGGTCGATCAATTCGCTGGCCTCCTCCACAATGGTCAGATCAGCAGCAAAATTGGTGTCCAGAACATAGTCCACTCCCAGGGTGCGCAGCAGGGCCACCATCTTTCCCTGGACAAAGCTGCCCTCCTCCATGCCAAACTCCTCTCCCAGTGCCGCACGCACGGAAGGGGAGGTGGATACAACCACGATCTTGTCCGGGTCCATAACCTCTGCGGCCACCATTCCATACTCCGGCTGTTCCCTGATGCTCTCCACCGGACAGACATTGGCGCACTGCCCGCAGTTGATGCAGATGGCGGTATCCCCTGTTTTTAACAGGTCATAGGTACCCAGGACCCCGATATAGTCCCGGCACATATCCCTGCACTGTCCGCACTTGATACACCGCTCCTCGTCCCTGAATATGGACACATTTTCCTTTTCAATGGGTACTCTGACTTCTGGTGATAAATGTTTGCTCATAAACTTCCCTCTTTCTTTGGCTGGTATTTATTGGTATATCGTCCTCTAAATATTAATAATAATTACTATTACTGTGTTTGTCAATCACTTTCCACCACAATTTCCGGCCACTTTTCTGATACAAGGCAGAGCCCGCCGAACACAGGCTGTTCATCTGATGTAAAACTGATCCCATTGAACACAGGCCGTTTACCTGATGCAAAGCTAATCCCGCATAAAAAGAGCCGGAATCCATACCGGAGCATGTTTAATCCTTGCCCCGGTACGGATTCCGGCTCTTCCTATTATATTTCATTATATTGCGGCTCGCTACAGCTCACTGCAGTTCCCTGCATATCTCCCTGTACTCGTCCCCGTATATGCTGCCTTTATTCCATATAAATGCAAAGTCGTGCTCCATCTGAAAATCCTTCAGCCGCAGCTCCCTGATGGTCCCGTCCTGAATCCCCTGCTCCACAGCGGTCCGGTAAAGGAAGGTAATACCTGAATCCTTTTCCAGGAGCTGCAATATCACATGCATGCTCCCCACCTCTGTCATATGGGCGAAATCACCCAGGCGTATGTTCTTGATCTCCAGGTTTTTCTCCAGGATATCCCTGGTCCCCGACCCAGGTTCACGGATCAGCAGGTGTTCCCCTAAAAGGTCCTTTAGCTGTCCGGGATCCTTCTTAAACTGATGGCAGGCCGCGCACACAGGTATGAACGGCTCCGTGCAATAGACCAAAGAGTCATATGCCTGCTGGTCATAATATCCTTCCACCAGGGCAAACTGTATTTCCCCGGATGTAAGTTTGTGAAGCAGCTCATCCGTGTTCCCGATGGCCACCTTGATGTTGGCCTCCGGGTGACGATGGATGTAACCGGCCAGAGGGGCTGATATGACAGATTCGCCAATGGTCCTGGTTGTGCCAAACCGGAGGGTGGGTCCCTGCTCCGGCACACAGCGCAGCACTTCCTTTAAAAATTCCTCGTCATTTTTTAAAGTGGTAGACGCCTGCAGAAGTCTCTTGCCTGCCGGGGTAAGATGTATCTTCTTTCCCTCGCTTGCGAACAGCCTGACGCCGTAAAGCGTCTCCAGATACCGTATATGCTGGGACACAGCCGGCTGTGTAATATGGAGCACCTCCGCAGCCTTTGTATAATTCATATATTCACAGACAGCAAGAAAGGTATAGACTCTGAAATCCAGCATATCCTTAATCCCCCTTATCCCAACTTCTCCATACACCTATTTTTCGTCCGTTTTTGCCCAATCTTTCCTTATCATAACATAACTTTATCAAAATATAAATATATATAATTTTACTTTATGTTTTCCATAAGTTACCATGTAATGCGGATAAGAAAGAAAAAGTGATTACTTAGGAGGTTTTAGGAATGTTAGGATTAAAAAACAAATGGAAAGGACTTTTACTGTGCCTTGCCATCGCACTGCCATCCTGGTTTTTAGGGAAAATGTTTCCCATTGTAGGCGGCGCCGTGATCGCCATCATAGCCGGCATGATCCTCACCGGTTTCATCAAAAACAAAGGCGAACTGGAACCGGGCATCAAATTCACATCGAAAAAGATACTTCAGTGGGCCGTAATCCTCCTTGGATTCGGAATGAACTTAAGCGTTGTGCTGGAAACAGGCAGGCAGTCCCTGCCCATTATCCTGTCCACCATTACCACCTCCCTTGTGATCGCATTTGCTTTACATAAGATCATGCATATACCGTCAAAGATCTCCACCCTGGTGGGTGTGGGTTCTTCCATCTGCGGCGGATCAGCCATAGCTGCCACCGCGCCGGTCATTGACGCGGATGACGAGGAGGTGGCCCAGGCAATTTCCGTTATTTTCTTCTTTAATGTTCTGGCAGCCATCCTGTTTCCCATGTTTGGTAAAATGCTGGGTTTTGACACAGCCTCAGGCAATGCCTTTGGAGTATTCGCAGGCACGGCCATCAATGATACCTCCTCCGTGACAGCGGCTGCCGCCACCTGGGACGGCATGTGGAAATTGGGTTCAGCAACCCTGGACAAGGCGGTTACGGTAAAGCTTACCAGAACACTGGCCATTATCCCCATCACCCTGGTCCTGGCATTTATAAGGACCAGAAACGAGGAGAAGAATGACAAGGCCCAGGGGCAGGCCGTGAGCTTTAAAGATATCTTCCCATTTTTCATCCTGTACTTTATGGCCGCTTCCATCATAACCACCATAGCCCTCCAGGCCGGCGTGCCCATGGCTGTCTTCCAGCCGGTCAAAGAACTGAGCAAATTCTTTATCGTGCTGGCCATGGCTGCCATCGGACTTAACACTAATCTGGTCAAGCTGATCAAAACAGGGGGGAAACCGATCTTTATGGGCGCCTGCTGCTGGGTCGGGATCACGGGCGTCAGCCTGATGCTGCAAAGGGTATTGGGGATCTGGTAGAACCGGCCTGGCAGGACCGCTCTAACAGGACCGCCCTGACAGAACTGCTCCGGCAGGACCGCAATGCTTAAAAAGGAGCCTCCGCGCCGGTTTGTCTTCCGGTGCGGGGGCTCCCTGTCTATTCCATTAAAAATACTCCCTGTAATTTCAGTTCTTACCTTCCAGCGCATGCACCATATTCACCACAAATTCATGGCTTGGCACAGGTACGCCCACTTTTGCGGCAGCGCGGACCACGGAACCACTGATGGTATCCACCTCTGTCCTGCGTCCGTCCCTTAAATCAGCCCGGATAGAGGTACAGCCATTGGGCGACATCTCTGATGTCTTCTTTACCTTGGCCATGATCTGTTCTTCATCTGCGGTAAGGCCCATGGCTTTTGCCACTGCCACCGCTTCCCTGATCAGGCTGGTTGTCATGGCCCATGCATATTCATTGGCCGCAATGTAACCCATATCCACCTGAAGGATGCCGGTCACGGCGCTTAATGAAACATTGGTAAAAAGCTTATCCCAGATCAGCTGCTGGATATTCTCATGTATCTTTACATTGAAACCGCAGCAATCAAAGGCTTCTTTTAATTTAGGAAGAAATCCATTCTTATCCTCGGTCAGCATGCCCACATTGGTGTTGCCCGCGCCGCCGCGCCTGATATGGCCCAGGCCCAAAACCGCGCCGTTATCCTCGGTGGTCCCGATAATGATATGGTCCTGATCCACAAACTCTCCCAATATATCCTCATGGCCGGAGCCGTTCTGGAGAGTCATCACATAGGTATCCGGTCCAATCAGGCCGCCGTTGCCTGAGAGGGCCGCCCTTGAAAACAGCGCCTTCACAAACAGGATCACCAGATCCACGGTCCCTACGCCCTCAGTGGAGGTAACCGCCATGGGGTTAAACAGGATATCCTCTCCATTTTCCTGGAGTTTCAATCCTTCCTTTTGAATATGCTCCACAACAGGAGCAGCCGTATCTACAAGATATACCTCATTGTGCTGTGACAGATGTCCGCCATAGATGGAGCCCATGGCCCCTGCGCCGATTACAGCTATTCTCATATTGTTCTCACCTTCTATTATGCAGTAAATCCCGGCAGGCCCTCGATGGCATACGCACGCACTGGCATGGAGTCGGCACCGATCAGTGGTAATGGAGTATAGGACATGAAGAACGTGTCAGTGGTCAGATCCTCCAGGTTCTTTAATACTTCCAGGAATACAATGTCAACTTCCATCAGAATATCATGGAACGGTTTTACATCCTCGTTGCAGTTTTCAATGGAAACACCATCGCCAAAGCCAACACATTTAACCTTATGGTTGCGGAACCACCATGCGCTCTCAGCATTGATGAACAGACGCTTGTCATCAGGGCTGTTGGTAGCCGGTGTAAATGGAGGGAATTTCCAGTTGCTGTCAAGGATCACAATGTCGCCCTCTTTGATGCGGTCGCCGCAGGCACGGTCCAGATCAGCGGCGCTGATATGTGAGTTGGGCTCCAGGAAATCGATATTTACATAAATGGCACGGCCCATAAATGTGGTCAACGGAAGCTCTCCAACCGACTTGCCATCCTCAAAGTGATGGTAAGGACACTCGCAGTGTGTTCCCAGATGTGTGGTCAGATCCAGTGCTGTGTGGAAATCCGGGATCGGGCCGCCTGTGTTGTAACGGATCAGATGACACCTTCTTGACTCTGTTGCGGGATCCAGAACCTTTGTTAAATCAACCAGTCTTAAACCATTACCTAAATCATATACGCTCATTACTATACCTCCTGCTTCTTTATGATACATTGTTTGTTGAGTTCATTATACCAGTATACCGGTATACCGGTCAAGTGTTTTTTCATTGACTTTGGGGACTATCTGGGGTATGATTAATTCAATATTTTCCGCGTGCTTGATCAGCGTGTTTGATCCATGTGCCTGAACCGAGTATTGATCCCCATGTTCGCACCATCCATACCAACGGGGAAGTAAGGAGTTTGATTATGGTTATCAAAAATTCACTGCAGTCACAAGCTTATGATACATTAAAGGAGCAGATCCTTTCCAACATCCTGACACCCGGGGTGCTTTATTCCGAGACAAAAATCTCCAAGGAACTGGGTATCTCCCGCACTCCCATGAGGGAGGCGCTCCAGTGCCTTTCCCAAGACGGGTATATCACTATCATTCCCAGCCGCGGCTTTAAGATACGCCAGCTGAGCAAGGAATCCATGAGGGAATCCATACAGATCCGCTGTGCCATCGAGGGCTTTTGCGTCCATCTGATCGCATCACAGCCCTCTGAGAAGCGCTGCCAGAAGCTGTTAAAAGACATGGAGCGCTCCCTGGCCCGGCAGAAAAAGGCGCTGGCCTCCCCGGCCTCCCGCAGCTCCTTTATCGAGGAGGACCACCGGTTCCACCTCCTTTTAGTCCACTATGCTGACAATGATGAGTTTAACCATCTGTTCCAGCGCCTCATGTACATGATCCATCTGACCACATCCAACGCCCTGTCCATTGAAGGGCGGGTCCAGGCCACCTTTGAGGAACACCAGGAACTTTATAACTGCTTAAAATCAGAGGACGGGGATAAAGCCTACAGGATCCTGATCGCCCACCTGCTGATGCCCCTTAATATGGATATTCTGTGATGTGGACAAAAAATGCATCTTACCACAGCCTTCTGCTGTGGCAGGATGCATCTTTAAAGTTGCCAAAGGGCAATTCATAGGATCAAAGATCTTTAATCCATCTTTACAACAACCTTCATATAGTTTCCCGGGTTCTTCTCAATGTCCCTGATGGTCTCAGGAGCTTCCTCCAGCCCAATGGTCTTTGTAAGGATCTTTGCCACATCCACTTTTTTGGTGTAGATCAGCTCAATGGCTTCCTCAAATTCCCCTGCGCTGGTGCGCGCACCGCGGATATCGATCTCCTTGCGGGTAATGACATCGGTGGGGATCGGAGTTTCCTTTGGCGGCCATCCGGTCAGGGTGATCCTGCCCGCGTGGCTGACCAGGTCAAGGGTCTGAAGCACCGCCACATTGGCGCCGCTGCACTCCATTACCTGCTGTGCCATTGTTCCGCCCGTGATCTCACTGACGCGCTCCACCGGGTTTTCTTCCCTGGAGTTGATCACATACTCAATTCCCAGTTCCCTTGCAAAATCCAGACGTTCCTGAACCAAATCCAGAAGGATGGCGTGTGCGCCGTATGCCTGGGCGATCATGCCTGCCAGAAGTCCGATGGGGCCTGCGCCGATAATGGCACAATACTCCCCTGCCTTTAAACCGCCTCTGTGGATCCCGTGAAGGGAAATGGTCAGCGGCTCAGCCATGGCTGCATCGGTCCAGTCCATATCTTCAGGCATTTTCACCAGCATGTCCGCCGGATGGCAGTAATATTCAGCCATTCCCCCGTCAATATGTACGCCCAGAACCTTCAGGCTGGTGCAGCAGTTGGTGCGGCCAATGCTGCAGGGATAACATGTTCCGCAGTAAAGATACGGATCCACGATCACTTTGTCCCCCACCTTTAATCCCTTGGGATTGTCTGCCGGGATCTCCTCAATGATGCCTGCCAGCTCATGTCCGATAATCCTTGGATAGGATACCAGCTTGTTGGTTCCCCTGAATGCACCGATATCGCTGCCGCAGATACCGGCTGTCTTAATGCGGATCAGGGCCTGTCCGGGACCTGGTACCGGCTTTTCCAATTCAACACAATCCACCTGTCTTGGTTCTGCCAGTTTAATTGCTTTCATTTCCGTTTCCTCCTTGTTACAAGCGCTTGAACCAGTGCCTGCACTGTCCAATTATAACGCCACTTTCACAACTACCTTTTTTACTTCACATGGCCCGCCTGCCTGGCATCTCGGCTTATGAGCATCCTCTGGGGCAACCACGATCAGATCGCCTTCTTCCAGGAATACGCTGCCTGAAAATTCAGGCTCCTCATAGAAGATCAGGTCATTGGCCTCATTGCGCTCTTTTTCCACCAGTCCGTCTCTCTTACACACCCCGAACTGCTCCCTGCCGGATACCATGTACTGAATGTCAAAATATTTCTCGTGAGTCTCAAAGGAACCCTGGCTTGCAGGAAATGTGGTATATTCCTGTACATTGGCAACCACCGTATCACCCATGATCGGATAGCTTCCCGCTGCCAGGGACTTGATATCAGTCTCAGCCAGCCACTTATAGGCGCAGGTAAATTTTTCTTCCAGGTAATTGTACTTCTCAGCAATACTTACATTTGAAAAAAACATTGTCATGACCTCCTTGTCCGAACCATATGTTATTATCTGCTTGCAATATCTTCTGTTTCCATATTTCCCGCTGCAAGGGACTGGACCTGCACCCAGATCGCCTCATCCACGCAGACACCGTCTGCCATGCTCTTTGCACGGGTGGTAACAGTGCGCTCGCCCGGGCAGGTCACGCGGCCGCCCTCCCGCTCCGGATGGCTTGCATCCGCCGCGGCCACACGTTTGTTGAGCATTGCCTGGATATCCTCCTTGTTTCCGAACAGATATGGGTCAAATGCAATAAAGATCTGGCAGCAGCCGGTACAGCTTCCGTTGTTCGCCTCATCCATGTCTGTTCCGCAGTTTCCGTTTGCCATAAGAGCCGCTGCCATGTCCAGGGCAATAGCCATTCCGCTGCCCTTCCAGTATCCGGTAGGCAGGATACGCTTGCTCTCCTCAATGGCTCCCGGATCGCTGGTCAGGTTGCCGTCCTTATCAAATCCGCCCGGGAAAGGAAGCTCCTTGCCGGCCAGACGGTAAACGCCCAGCTTACCGTAGGCATACTGGCTCATGGCCATATCCAGCACAATGGGTCCGTCTTCCCTTGGGATGGCGATGCAGAACGGATTGTTGCCAACTCCCGGCTCATCGCTTCCCCACAGAGGCATGCAGCTCTCAGTATTGATCCAGCTGATCCCCATGAATCCGGCCTCCGCCATACGCCATGCGTAGGTGCCGCCCCTCATCCAGTGAGTGGTATTCTTAAGGGATACACAGCCTATTCCGTGAACCTTTGCCAGTTCCATGGCGCGGTCAGCACAGTACAGGGCATTGGTGATGCCGATTCCAAGATGGCCGTCATAGTTCTCCACAGCGCCCTTTGCGCCCATTAACTCCGGCTTGCCTTCCAGGTTGATCCAACCCTTCTGCACATACTCTGCAAAGCGTGGAATACGGTTAAGCCCATGGCTCTCAACTCCGTCCGCGCTGGACTGGGTATGGATGGCGGAACATACCTCTGCCTGCTCCTCGCTCAGTCCCAGGTTTAAAAATGCAGTCTTTACAGTGTCTTTGACAGTATCATAGGGGATACGTAAACTCATAGTCCTTCTCCTTTAAACACATTTATATGATTGATTCTATGACCGATTCTATCCTTGCTCCGGATCAGTCCGGATCCGGCGCCTGTTCAGGTGCGCATGGCTCAAGCCCGGCAAACTCCATCATTTCCTCGTAAAGGCCGCTGGCTTCTTCGGGGGAATAGCCGTATACAAGAAACACGTCCATGACATAGGGGGCATAGGGGATGCCCGTTATCTCTTTTGCAAATGCCATGGCCGCGATCTCGCTGAGTGCAATGATGGTGGAGTCATTGTGTACAGGGCCCAGGGACCACAACCTGATCTTTTCTGTCTTTGTATAGATCTCGTGCTTATATTTTTCTTCCACATTATGGAAGAGCTCATGGGCCAGCAAAAGCCTGCTTATGTTCAGCCCCTCCGTCAGGATCTCCCTGATCTCCGGCTTTTCCAGGAATTTCTTTGCCTTTTTCACCGCATCCATGTAGATGCATATGGTGTCCGGAACCCGGTATTCGGCAAAGAGCACCCGGTCCGTCTTCTCCGGATAGGTGGGGTAGGACACCTTCATGCCCATGGCCTTTGCTATCACCTCAGGATCGGAACTTTTGTACTCCTCCATCACCTTCCTGGCATATTCCTGCCCGCAGGCCAGAGCCTGCTCCATCCAGCTGCGGCGCTGCTCATCTGTAAATTTTCCATTCAGCGGCTCCCTTGAGAACACATACCGGAACCACTCCACCGGTTCGATGGCGGCCAGGTCCCCCAGCATCCGGTCCAGAGGCCGCAGCGGAAAATGGGGACGCTCATAGCGTTTCGTCCCCTGTTTTCCGAACAGCCCGTCTGTTATAGGCTTTAAAGCTTTCTGAAACTCTTCCTTGTTCATAATAAATTAAATCTCCGTCACTGATGCCACAATGAGGATATCCTCATCAGGTTCCCTGTCACCCAGATCCAGATCCATCAACAGGTAGATCTGATCCAGGTCAACTGCGCTGTAATCGCCCACACGCGGTCCCACACATACGAAGAAGTCAGGTCTTATGACCGTATCGGTCTTAAACACAGCCTCATCCTTCCACATCTGCTCAACCACTTCCTTATAATCTGCGACCTTGCACTTCACAACATTACCATTGGAACACTGAACCTTGATAAATCCTTTCTTATCAACGATACGCAGCGGATGCCTGTCATCACGCAGACCCTGGTACACATAGAATTTATCAGTCATTTCCGCCAGCGCGATCTGGCTTACCTTTGGCCCAAAGTCCTGGGTGGCCAGCTCACATGCCTCTGCCTCATCACATTCCTTTAACAGGTCCGTGGTCTTAACTTCCGTAGAACCGGTTGCAATGGCAGTTACCTTACCGGTCTGGTTGTCGATCTCGATATGGACTTCAACCGTATCCGGTGATGCGCCGGAGCTTACAGCCATATCAGCCGCTTCCTTTTTAAGCTCCCTGATATCGTCCTGGGAAGGATTAGGGATTACACGCTCAACCACGTCACGCACCATGGAAAGGGCAACTCCGATAGAGGAGATAACCTCCGCATTCTCAGGAATGCTGTACTGAAGTCCCATCTTTCCTGCACAGTAGGGAACCAGGGATGCAGCTCCGCCGCCGCAGCCCACCAGCTTCATGCTCTCATGGTCAAGCTGATATTTCTCTGCCAATGCATTGATACATGCATTTACTTTTTCAAAATCCTTATCCAGGATCTGTGTGGCCAGTTCTTCCACTGTAATGCCCAGTTTATCCGCTACGGGCTGCATGGCCTTGCGGGCCGCATTGGCATTGCCGTGGGCAAAGTACTGCTCCTCGATCAGCCCCAGCACGTTAGCCGCACATGTATTGGTAAAGCAGATGCGCTTTCCATTCTTTAATCGGATGGTCACATAATCGTTCGGATCCCCCGGCTTGGGGCTTACCATTTCGATCTGCGGATCCTCGATCTCCTCCTCTGGAGTAAAGCATGCATACTCACAGCCTGCAATATGGGCAGAACGAGGACCAACGTCCACCACTGCCTTGTCACTGATACGCACCATGGAACCGCCTGCGCAGCCCAGGATACGCACATCCAGGGAACTGATGTAAGTGTCGTGTCCCCCGATCTGGGCATAGTCAACACCAGGACGGCCGTTCTTGATCACACCGATGTTGGTGGTGGTTCCGCCCACCTCAAAATAGATGGCATTGGAAGCACGCAGATACATCAGGGAACCCATAACGGAAGCAGCCGGTCCCGACAGTGCTGTCAGGATGGGACGCTTACGCATCTCACTGATTTCCATAACGCCGCCATCGCCTCTCATGATCATCAGAGGAACGGTAACGCCTGCCGCACGTACGGATGACTCGGTTGCATTGGCTGTCATCATCATTTTGGGCAGGATGGATGCATTGATTGCTGCAGTACGTGTACGGCGCGTAAGTCCGTACAGCTTTGTAATATCAGAAGCCATGGTAACCGGCACATTTTTCTTTTCCGCACAGCCATGGATCATCATTTCCTCATCCATGCTGTCCACACCAAAGGCCATGGAGGCAACAATTACCTGTGAGCCCTGGTTCAGTAATTCATCAATATTTTGGTTGATCACGTCTTCGGTCAGCATTTTCTTCTTGATAAAGGTATTGTATACCTTGATCATCCTGCCAACTTTTTCATCCAGAATAATGTCTTTAAGGGCCAGCTGGCGCTTTGCCAGAAATCCTTCCAGGCCGCCGCCTGCAACGCCGACCACGCCGACGCTTGCCACATCGCCTTCAATAAAAGCATTGGTAGCCTGAGTGGTAGAGTGGGCAACGAACACAACATCTTCTGGAGCGATGTTGTTCTCGCGCATACAATTCTGAAAGCTCTTTACAACACCGGCAGCAACGCCGCTCTTGTCGTCATGTGTAGTTTTAACCTGATTTTTTCCAATAATTTCATGGGTCTCATTATCCATTGCAACGCACTTGGTATAAGTGCCACCAACGTCAATCCCCATACGAACAGCTCTATGATTACGCTCTGCCATATTATCCATTCCTTTCACTCTACAATACTTTTCCAAGATTCTTTTGATCGTGGACCTTTATTACTGCTATAACGAAACATTTGTCGGGAGATATCCGGGCGCACATGATATACGCCCGGTTAAACAGAATATGCTTTTATTTTTTAAGAGAAATTCATTGTCAAATTGTAACTGTTCAGGACGGCTCATCTTCCTGACCTGAACTGTTACGTCAAATCTTAGATGAACCAAGCAGCTCCGAGTCCGCCTAACAGGATGAATACGGCAATATACTGGATCACACCTGTAAGGTAAGAGTTGGGAATTGATAGTTTCAGGAAGTCTCTGGATTCTACCTTGGTATAAGCAAGACCCCATGCAACCCATGACTGGGTGATACAGCTTCCGATATTAACAGTGATGGTTGGGATGGCAAATACGCCGTATAAAAATGGTACTGAGAAGGATGCAACATTAGATAACACACCCAGTGTAGCAGCACCACAGCCAACCAGTGTCATAGGTCCGCGGAACAGGCCCATGAAAAGCAGTACAGCAAATATTATACAAACAGCCAGTTCGCTCTTAGGCATTACATTTCCTAAGATCGCCTTGAAATAAGGAGATGCATAGGTAGCAACCTGGTTGAACATAGGCAGTGTAAGAAGGAAGCCTACCAGTGGAGCGGTATCAACCACACCATCATAGTAAAGCTTGTTAACCAGCTGACAGTTCTCTTTGAAGGATCCCTTCATCCTGCCGCATAGGAACAGGGCCAGGAAACCAGCAATGATGAATCCGCCGATAACGGAGAAATCCAGCCAAATTTTCAGTACAACCGGTACGATTGGGAGGATCAATGTATACATTGGCGCATTCTTCTGGTCAGGAGAGGAATTACGGCTCTGAGCTGCCCATGAATGAACTGTCTTTGACTTCTTAAGGTAAACAGCAGCCAGTACAGTGGTTGCCACCAGCATGATGATCAGTGCTGCATAACCCCAGTGAGCCGCATACCATCCCAGTGTGAATTCAGGCATCTCATCAGGAGTGATGTAGAATGCACGGTACTGTGCAAAGTTAACAGGGTTCAGGTAGATACCTGCTGCAACAGATCCCATGAAAGAGAACATTGCAATTGCCTTTGGTACGCCAAGAGACATTAAAATAGGAAGTACGATAACGCCGATAGCGATAACAGGGCCAGCGCCGGTCATGGCGGTGAAGATCAGTGCTGTAACGATGTTTAACAGTGCGATGGTAACCATTGGCTTATCTCCGCCCAACTCAACGGTCTTACGGATCAGGGTAGATGCAATACCGGTATCCATCAGTACACGTCCAAACCATGCACCCCAGCAAACATTAACCAGTGTGGTACCCCAGCCTTCGGGAGCACTCTGGAAAATCTTGTTCAGGATAGACACCAGCTTTGTGTCTGTGCCTGCGCCAAACTGCAGAACAGGGTTTGCTTCAATGAATGCCTGGCTGGCGAACATGGTTCCTACCAGCGGCAGAACGGTCCAGACAACGGTAATCATCAAGAATCCGATCATCAGGTTGTGGCCTTTGATACAGTAGTATGCCAAGCCGAAGAAAGAAAGTAACAAAATTATACCAATAACGTATTCCATGGTATTCCTCCTCATATCTTTTTTTATTTTCCTACACGTGGAACTGCTTTGGGTTCCTGTTGCTTCAGGTCCCCTTCTCTCTCAAAACATCAGGATATTCTGGTTTCATCTCCCTTCATTATGTAATAAATATATTTCCATCCAGACCAGGCATACTCTGACCTTATCTGGAAAAGAACTGTGGATAGATTCCCTGGAGTGTATCCATGTTCCAGAGAATTGTGTTGAAATGGTTGGAACAGATCAGGGAAGCAGCTTCCGCATCCCCCCGCATAATGTTGTCAACCAGCAGGCGTCCCTCCACCTGGGTGTGTTCCCACCTGGTCAGGGAGGACATATAGACCTTAAAATTAAAGGTGCTGTACTGGAGATAGTTGACCCGCATCAGGTCACAGTCCATGGTCCTGAAATAATCCCATATATGCTCCTTGCCGCAAAAAGTGGACAGCAGGTAGCGCAGATGTTCATCCGCTGCCAGAAGTTCCAGCACCTCATTATCCCCTGTGATCTCCTTCTGTTTTGCAAGGGTCTGTTCCAGGGCCTCTCTCTGCTCCGGGGTCAGCCCCTGTCTGCAGATCTCCTCAATAACCGCCTGCTCCAGAACAATGTGGGTGTGCACGGACTGTTTGATCCGCTCAGGGTCGATCATGGTGACCACGGTCCCTCTCTGGGGATAAACCACTATGTAACCTTCCTCGATCAGCCGGGCCAGCGCATCCCTTACCAGGGCGCGGCTTACGCTCATCTGGGAGGAAAGGGAATTCTCGCTGAGCATCTCCCCGGGTTCGATGGCCAGGCTTAATATCTGATTGCGCAGAAAATTATAAATCTCATTTCTGGAATCGGCTTTCACAATCTTGTCTTTTACCTCAGGCACACTCTCATCCCCTCTCAGCACGCTTCGCCCCCCTGCCCGTAGCGGGGGGGGTGCCAGGATTGCATACAAGTTATTTTCGCTTTTGCATACCAGTTTAGTTCAAAATTGCATATCAGCTGCGGAAATAACGGGTTGAACAAATTGTATTATTCTCAAGACATATACAAGATAACACATTTATCTCATGAGTGCAACACCTTTTTTATCATTTTACACATGATTTTCGTTAATTTTTTATTTAGTAGTTGCTTTTTTCACAAATAATGATAAAATTATATTAGAAAATGCAGTGGGAAAAATTGCATACAAGTTTGAGTTGGAATTTATTTACATTTTCTCTGTTCTGCTCCAATGTTTTAATATAGTGGAAATGCATTCTTATCAAACCTATCCTTGTATGCTATAATTTGATTTATGCCATTGACCGTCAGTGGAATACGTACCTGAACCGACTTGATTTTTACAGAATATTAAGAAAGGTGATTGCTATGTCACTACTTCCTTTTAATGATCCTAACAGCCGTATGATTGCGCGCCGCCCCTCAGAGGACGCACGCCAGTATGCATACCGCGTGATTAAAAACTGTATACTGGAGCTGTTCCTTCCTCCGGGGCAGAAGATGAATGAAATAGACCTGGCTTCCTCTTTAAATGCAAGCCGTACGCCTGTACACGATACCTTTACAAAACTGTCCAGGGAGAACCTGGTAGATATCATTCCCCAGAGAGGGGCCTTTGTATCCAGGATCGACTCGGAACGGATCGAGCACGCCATCTGGCTTCACACAAAGCTTGGCACCTCCATGCTTCACACCATCTTTATAAGGAATGTGAAGAAGAATGATCTGGAATCCCTGTATTACAACCTGCGCCAGCTGGACGACTATCTTTACCAGGGCAACCTAAACCAGGCCCCCAGGCTGCTGTCTGATTATTATCATCAGCTCTATATACTGGCCGGGGACATGGACCTGGTATGGGAATCCCTGCAAAAGGTGGATATGGACCTGCAGCGGCTTTTGTACCTGGCCACCAGCAGTTCCGCGGTAGTGGAAGGTTTCCTGTGCGAGCTCACCAATCTGACCGATGCCCTGGCCAACAGGAACAATGACCAGGCCTGCCTGATCTACAGCCATCACATGTCCAGGATGCTGCTTCTGCTCCCGCCTTTAAAGCAGCATAACCCGGAATATTTTATATGCGGCAGCAGTGATGCCGCGTCCTGATCTGCAAAAAGAATCGCACGTAAGTGCCAGTGACATGTATCGCACGTAAGCGCCTACAGGACAGGCGCTAAGTGCTCATAACGAGGAGGTATGTGATATGGAAAATTATAGGGATCTGTTCTCCCTGGAGGGCAAGACAGCACTGGTTACAGGAGGAACGGGAGGACTTGGAAGCGCCATTGCCCTGGCTTTTTTACAGCAGGGAGCCAATGTGGCCGTGTGCGGCGGCCATCCGGAAAAGGCGGCCGGACTGGCTGACTATGCGGCCCAGGCAGGCAGGAAGTTCCTCTCCATCCGCTGCGATATCCAGAAACAGTCAGACATTGACAATATGTTAAATGAAATCGAGGAACAGCTGGATACCCTGGACATCCTTGTTAACAGCGCGGGTATGAACCGCCTTCTGCCGGCTGAGGACTACACGGAGGATGCCTTTGACCAGGTCATGGGCCTGAACGTAAAAGGACTTCACCTGGTGACAAAGGCGGTGGGAAAGCGCTTTATGATCCCCAGGAATTACGGCAGGATCCTCAACCTGTCCTCTGTTAAGAGCCTGATCGGTACAACGGAAAATTATATTGCATACTGCGCCAGCAAGGGCGCTGTGAACATGTACACCAAACAGCTGGCCTGTGAATGGGGCAAATATAGGATCACCTGCAACGCCATTGCACCCACCTTTGTCCGCACACCCATCAATTCCTTTCAGCTGGACGATCCGGCTTTCTACAAAAAGCTGACGGACCGTATTCCCCTGGGCCGTATCGGACAGGAACGGGACATAGCGGCAGCGGCCCTGTACCTTTGCAGTGACGCGGCGGAGTTCGTAAGCGGACAGGTGCTGGCCGTGGACGGCGGGCTTACATCCATGCAGTAATAGTCGCCTGTGAGACTCCAAAATTACACTTTATAACAAGGAGGAAAACCATGATATTCGGAAATGTAAGTAATGAATTTTTTGATCAGCAGATCGCTGTGCTTCCGGCCGCCCTTCAGAGCGCCATCCGTTTTCTGAAGGAGAATGACCTGGCAGCCCACGAGCCCGGCAGATTCGACATTGAACTGGGCGGCGTCCCCATGATACTTCAGGTCCTGGACTTAAACACCGCTCCCCGCGAAACTTTAAGGCCGGAGATCCACCGAAAGAATATAGATGTCCAGTTCCTGGCTGCCGGCGGACCGGAGCGGGCGGGATATTATAATGATGACCGGACAAACCAGGTGGATGAGGATCTTCTCGACACTCCAAGAGATATCCTTTTTTATCACAATAATCCCAATGCCCCGGAAGGGACCATTGAACTGGTTCCCGGGACCTATGCTGTTTACTTCCCATGGGATGTGCATATTCCGGCTGTCCAGACAGGAGCCTCCCCTGCGCCGATCCGCAAGATCGTAATCAAGGTTCCCATGAGCGCCTGCGCCCCCGCGGCAGAAAACTGAGGTTTTGATTATGGATATGATCACTCATCTGGAAACCCTTGCCCAAAAGGATCCTGACCAGCGCCGCCAGGCACTGGCAGGGGTGCTTGAGGCCGAGGGGCTTTCTTACACCCTTCAGGAGGAGGAAGCCAGCTTTAAGAATCCAAGAGGCGTGGCAAATTACCTCCTGACCCCCTGGCAGGAAACTCCCTGCCTGCTGTTCTGCGCCCACTATGACGCGGTACCCGGAAGCTTTGGGGCCAATGACAACGCGGCATCCCTGTGTATCCTCATTGCCCTTGCAAAGGAACTAAAAAGCAGAAATCTTCCCGCCCGGTTTGCTTTCTTTGACGGGGAGGAAAACGGCAATGCCGGCAGCAGGCTCTACGCCGCCCAGATGGATAAGTCCGCTGTTACGGGGATCATCAATCTGGATGTGTGCGGATTCGGCGATACCATTGCCATCTGCGGCAAGGGCCATGAGACCAAGCCGGTGCTGCGCCCATTTTGCGACAAAGCCCTGTTGGACAAGCACAATGGGCAGGTACTAAAATACCTTCCCAAAAGCGATGAGGTCTCCTTTGCCGGCAGCCGGATCCCCACCATGAGCCTGTGTGTGGTCCCCCGGTGGGACATCCAGTACTTAAAGGCCATGGCCACCTATGGAGACGGCTTTCTGGGCCGTCCCCCTGAGTTTGATATGATGCTGGAACAGATGGAAGTCATAACCACCATGCACGGCGGCTACCGTGATAATCCACAGTATGTGGAGGAAGATGCCATGATGCAGGTCTATGGGTATCTCCTGGAAGGAGTAACGGCCCCGCCTGCTGCGAAAAAGCGCTTCGGGCTTTTTTAGGAACCGGTTGAACCAACCGGCATTTAGATTAGGTTTAGATTGGTCTCAGGCCGCCCCTACCATACAGGATCATGCCGGCCTGTTTTTCCCAAAGCCTTAAGGGTACTGTCATGTAGGATCTCCCTCTCATACTTATCCTGTGACACATAGCAGGAATAAAAGATATCGGTCATCAGGAGTATGGGAAACTGAGGCGAGATTACATTTCCATGGTTCAGGTGAAGAAGGGACGGGATCAGCAGCACTTCGTCACAGAATCCATCGTACTCCGGTTTATTCTTGGCAGTGAGCAGGACGGTCCTGGCCTTTTTCTGATGGGCTTCCTGCAGCAGGAAGATCACATCTTCCGTCTCACCGCTGATACTGACTCCCAGCACCAGGCTGTTCTCATCCTGGAACACTCCCCGCATGCGCATCATGTCCCTGTCATCCATGGATGTGATGTCCACGCCGATCCTCATAAAACGCAGTTCCATCTCCCTGGCTGCCAGGCCGGAACTTCCCATGCCGCACACAAACACCCGTGCGGCTTTGTTCATGTAACGGCAGATGCGCTCCACCTGTTTTTCGTTCACCAGGTTATAGGTCTTGTTCAGCAGTTCCTGATATGCGTTGAGTACGGTTCTTGTGTTGCCGGTCATGGATTCCTGCCGGACCACAAAATGTTCCCCATACTGGTAGATAAATTCCCTGTATCCCTTAAATCCGCATTTCTTGGCAAACCGTGACAGGGATGCCTCTGATACAAACAGCTTTCCCGCCACTGCTTTGGCGGAAAAGTCCGTCTCCTCCCTGTTGTAGATAAAAAAATCCGCTATATTCCTCTCCACCGTGGTGAAATTGTCGTAATTTGACTCGATTACCGGTATCACTGATTTCAGATATTCCATCCCATCATCCCTGTCTCTCTTTGAAATGGTAGTAGGCCCCTCTCATTCCGGCATCATTTCCGTGCCGTGCAAAGGCCAGAGCAGTCTTTTCCCGGATGCTGGATACAAGGTACCGGTCCATGGCCGCCTGGATCCTGGGCCGCAGATACTCCTCCTGGGCCATGACGCCTCCTCCCAGCACCACCACCTGGGGATTGATCACATAGCATATATTGGAGATTCCTTTTCCCAGCACATCACACATGTCGTCAATGGCCTGGATACACACGCTGTCCCCTGCCTTGGCCAGTTCAAAGATGCGAAGGCCATTCCACATATGAACCGGTTCCCCCTTTGCAAGAGCCACCTTTGAGGCAAGGATACTGGCTGCTCCCAGAGTCTGGAAATCGCTGCCCTCCATATGCATGTATCCAACCTCACAGGCGCTGTTGCTAAAGCCGTGGTACACGTTTCCGTCTATAATGATACAGCCTCCGATCCCGGTCCCCACTGTAAGACACAGAGCGGACCGGCTTCCTGCCGCTGCCCCCGATACGGCCTCTGAAAGCCCTGCGCAGTTAACGTCATTTTCCACTTCACAGGGAAGGCCAAACTCCGATTCCATCCTGGCTTTGATCTTTGTGCCCGCATAATCAGGGATCAATGGGGCGGAGTAAAAGATCTCCCCCTTTTCCACATCCACCATGCCGGCCGTGGATACGCAGATCCCATCCACTCTCCACAGCTTCAGATATTCCCTTACAATGCCCACCGCCTTTTCCAGCAGGCTGGGGCCGCCCTTAAATGCCTCGGTAGGCATCTTATCCTTGGTCAGGAACAGTTCATTTTCATCCAAAACGCCGTACTTGATCTCTGTACCGCCAATGTCAATGCACACGTATTGTTTCATCCTTACTCTTCTCCTTTTTCTTCCTTGTTTTATTCTGCCGCAAAAGGCAAACCTGCCCTTTGCAATGGTTTGCCTTTTACATCTTCCCTATATTACTTACCTGTATTACTTACCTGTACTGCTTGCCTATATTAGTTCTTTGTACTGAATCAGTTATCGATCCTTACTTTAAAAATGGCCTTCTTGATCTGCTTTGGGCCATCCACCGCCACTGCGGTGCGGTGTCCGTCATGGGGGTAGCAGATCAGGAAATCTCCGGGACGCAGCACTGCGTGGCTGTTGGGTTCTCCCTCCAGAGGAAGGAAATCATCCTTTTGCACAAAATCCTTCTGCTCCATGTTCTCTATAAAGTTTAAATCAATCTGCTCCTGTCCGTCAAGCATTAAATGTACATCCAGGTATTTTCTGTGAGCTTCCCAGAAACGCTTTTCCGGTACAGTGGTTTCATATTCCACTACATTTACAAACAGGCGCTCTCCGTCTATGGGATGGCTGCCCTTTTCAAATCCGAGGAGATCATGGGCCAAGGCGTACTCAAAGCATTCTCTTACTGCCTGCGGCAGGAATCCATAGGTTCCTTCCTGGGTTATATTTCCAAAGATCATAGGTTATCCTCCTGTTCTGCCCTTGTCATTTCATGTATCAGATCAATTATGATAAATGGTTGCGTCCGCCGCCGGTTTGGATGTATCCCCGTCCATCTTTCTGGTGATGATACTTACCGGAAGACCCACAACCAGGGAAATGGCAATGGAGATAATGGAGTAGGACCAGATGGATACCGCGCCTGCCGGTGCCATGTATTTGATACAGACCATGGTGATGGCTGCCACAAAGAACGTCACGTAAGCGCCTTTTGCATTGGCCACTTTGGTAAAGGTTCCCAGTACAAAGGTTCCTCCCAAAACGCCCAGCACAAGGCCCATAAATCCGTTAAACCACTCATATGCCGACTTGATCTCGCCGTTGGCAAGGATCATGGATACCAGGATGGCCACAACGCCCACGCCCAGGGATACGTACTGGGCAATCCTTGTCTGAAGGGCAAAGCTCATTTCCTTTTTGGACAGACGCTCCTGGATATCCAGTGTCCAGCTGGTTGCCACGGAGTTAAGTCCGGTAGACAGGGTGGACTGGGACGCCGCATAGATGGCTGCCAGCAGAAGTCCTGTAATGCCTACGGGCAGCTCATATGCGATATAGGAAGCAAAGATCTGATCCTGCTGCGCTGCCGGCGGGAGGGCATTCTGGCTGTAGAATACATACAGTCCCGTGCCGATCAGGTAAAATACGGTTGCAATAAAAATGGACAGCGCTCCGTTGGTCAGCATCATTTTGTTCAGTTTCTTTGTGTCCGTGGTGGTGGTGAAACGCTGTACAATATCCTGACTGGATACATAGGAGGAACAGGTGTTAAATCCAGCGCCCACGATCAGCAGGAACACGCTGTCCTTTAAAATGTTGGGATTAAAAATGGGCTGGTCAGGTGCCAGGAACTTGCCCTGTCCCATGGTGGAAAAGATGGAGCCGAAACCGCCGTCAATCCCGTGGGCCAGGTAAAAGAGTGCAAAGGTAACACCCACCAGGAGCACGCTGCCCTGGATAAAGTCGGTCCAGAGCACGGATTTAAGGCCGCCTGTATAGGAGTAAATGATGGCGATCACGCCCATGGCAATGATCAATACATTTACATTGATGCCTGTCAGGTTGGACAATACCATGGACGGCAGATACATGATGATGGACATACGGCCTACCTGGTACACGATAAACATGACGGCGCCCAGGACGCGCAGGCCCTTGCTTCCGAAACGGATCTCCAGGTAGTGGTAAGCTGTATCAATATCCAGCTTGCTGTATATGGGCAGGAAAAACCGGATGGTGATGGGGATGGCCACCAGCATTCCAAGCTGTGCAAACCACATGATCCATGTTCCTGCATATGAATTTCCTGCCAGGGACAGGAATGAAATAGGGCTTAATAATGTTGCGAAAATGGACACGGAGGTAACCCACCACGGGATGGTTCCGTCCCCCTTAAAGAACTCCTTTCCCTTCATCTCCTTTTTGGAGAAAAAGAGGCCGGCAAATAATACTGCTGCAAGATATACAATAAGAATGATCAAATCAATTGTTGTGAACCCCTGCATATTTAAACTCCTTTTCTATCTGCCATGTCATTCCCGGCCCCTTTCATCCCTCCTGAAAGGGGCGGTGATGTTTTCCCTTTTGTGATGCCGCTGCATTAACAGTATTTGCCCACAGCCTCTCTTACCATACGCGCTGCTTCCCGTGCAATGGGAAGATCTTCCTCCACAAGCTGTGGAAGAGGTTCCCTTACCCCGCCCAGGTCCAGGTTCTCGTTGATCCGCAGCATTTCCTTAATGACTCCGTACATGTTGCCGTGGCAGGAGCACATTTTGTAGATAACCTCATTGGCCGCATACTGGACTTCCTTTGCTTCCTCCAGCTTTCCTGCCTTTACCAGCTCATCCATCTTAAGGAAAAGCTCCGGCATTACGCCGTAGGTTCCGCCGATCCCGGCTTCCGCGCCAATGACGCGGCCGCTGATAAACTGCTCGTCCGGACCGTTGAATATGATGTAATCCTTGCCTGCAGCCGCCTTGAACATCTGGATATCCTGCACCGGCATGGAGGAGTTCTTAACACCAATGACCCTGGGATTTTGGCGCATCTGTGCAAACAGTCCCTGAGTCAGAGCAACCCCTGCCAGCTGGGGGATGTTGTAGATGATGAAATCCGTGTTGGGAGCAGCCTCGCTCATGGTGTTCCAATATGCTGCAATGGCATATTCCGGGAGGCTGAAGTAGATGGGAGGAATAGCTGCAATGGCATCCACGCCCAGGCTCTCCGCATGTTTTGCCAGCTCCACGCTGTCCTTTGTGTTGTTGCAGGCAACATGGGCGATCACTGTAAGCTTGCCCTTGGCAACCGCCATTACATTTTCCAGCGTGGTCTTCCGGTCCTCCACGCTCTGGTAAATGCACTCCCCTGAAGACCCATTTACATAAACGCCCTTTACGCCTTTTTTAATATGATACTCGGTCAGCGCCCTTACACGCTCCGGGCTTACATTGCCCTCATCATCATAACATGCGTAAAATGCCGGAATGATACCTCTGTACTTTTCTAAGTTTGCCATAATCTTTTCTCCTTTCCCAATCAGGCGTCTTATGTCCGCCTATTAACCCTCTGCTTCAATTGCCTGGGCAAATGACCTGGTGATCAGCTGCGGCCTTGTAATAATGGACCCCACTACCACGCTGAATACTCCCAGTTCGATCACCCGTCTTGCTTTTTCCGGTGTGTTGATATTCCCCTCTGCAATGACCCTGTGCTTTACCTTTGCCACAATCTCACGTATGATGGAAAAATCATCCGACTCGATCTTCAGTCCCCGGCTCTGCTCCGTGTATCCCACCAGTGTTGTCCCAATAAAGTCAAATCCCAGTTGGTCCGCATGAAGTGCTTCCTCCACCGTGGAGCAGTCTGCCATCAACAGCTGGTCCGGATAGGCAGCCCTGATCTCCCGGTAAAACTCATCCAGGCTTTTTGCCCCCGGCCTCAAATCCGAAGTTGCATCCAGCGCAATAATCTCAGGCTTTACCTCCATCAGTTCCTCAATTTCTTTCATGGTGGGGGTGATGTATACTTTGCTGTCCTCATAATCCCGTTTTACGATTCCGATCACAGGCAGGTCCACCTGTTTTTGGATCTCAGCGATGTCCTCTTTGGTGTTGGCCCGAATCCCCGCCGCCCCGCCTTCCTTTGCTGCCAGAGCCATGCGGCCCATGATAAAAGAAGAATGAAGCGGTTCCCCGGGCAGTGCCTGGCAGGAAACAATCAGTCTTCCCTCTAGGTGTTCAACCCTACCATTCATGTCTGTTTCCTCCTGTTAAGGTTTTGTTAAGTTCTTGTAGCTTTAGTATAGCAGGTTTGTTTTTATTTTCAATAGTATCGGTATGTTCTGAAAGTTCTTTCATAAACTTTGAAATCCATCTGCCCTTTCGCACAATTTACAACGATAGTTTTTGTATAAAATGCACAATTATGCGGAGGTTGTTTCTCTAAAAATACAAAATCAGGAGGATTTCCCGGACAAAAAACTGGCAATGGGGAAATCCTCCTGTGATTTTGCTGGATTATTTAATTGTTAAAACCGCTTTATCTTCTTAGACGGCGTCTTCTCAAACTCCGCCTCTCTTACGATCAGGCTGTAGATCCTTTTATACACCGGCATATCCTTATTAAACTCGTCTATAAGCTCCCGAAGCCCTCCTTCTATATCCTTCACATGCCTCTTTCTGGCATACTCATAATCAGGGAATATCTCCGCCTCGATCACCTTGTCCTTTTCCCTTACCAGGACTTCCTTCACCAGGTCTGAGCGGCTCAGCTGGTTTTCCAGTTCCTCGGGAGATACATTTTCCCCGTTTGACAGAATGATCAGGTTCTTTCTGCGGCCTGTGATATAGAGGAAATTGTCCTCATCCACATACCCCAGATCACCGGTCTTAAGCCATCCGTCCTCCAGTGCCTGGTCCGTCTCCTCCTGCATCTTATAATAGCCCTGCATCACGCTGGTGCCCCTGACCCAGATCTCCTCATCCACGATCTTGGCCTCGCAGTTGGGAAGGAGCTTGCCCACGGAGCCGGTCTTATTATCCCATTCCAGGTTTGTGCTGATGACAGGGGAACACTCCGTCATGCCGTATCCCTGGAGAATGGTGATCCCGTACTCCTTAAACCGTTCCACATAGTCCGGGTCCAGATAGGCGCCGCCGCTGCATATAGTCTTCAGATTTCCGCCAAATGCGGCCTTGGCCACCATTTTCTTTGGCATCAGATTACCCGCATCCCGAAGCTTTCCGTAAATGGATTCGATCACCAGCGGAACCAAAAGCACGATCTCAGGTTTAAACAGCTTCATATTCTTCTGTACATGCATGATGGAATCATTGATACAGATGACAAGTCCGATGTAAAGTCCCTTGATGATATCCATGGTCAGGCAGTACACATGATTGATGGGAAGCAGGGTCATGGAGACCGTTCCTGCAGGAATCTTCATATCCAGGCACACTGCATTATCCACCAGGTTCCTGTGGCTGAGCATGACTCCCTTGCTCTTTCCCGTGGTTCCTGAAGTAAACAGGATGGTGCAGACCTGGTCAGGGTCAATGGCTGTCTCATATTCCCCGGTGTGGATCGCCATCTGCATGGAAAGGGACTGGATCCCGTCTCCGGGCTCAGCTGCCTGCATGGAAATGATCTGACGGACGCGGGGGCATTTCTCCCTCACCGCCTCCGCCACGTCCCGGCGTATCTCATCAAATATCAGCATTTCCACGTCCGCCCGGTCCAAAAGCCCGCACACTGCATCGGCGGGAAGCTGGGCATCTATGGGCACCGCAACGCTGCCGCTGCCCACGATCCCAAAATAACCCACGATCCACTGGTACGTAGTGGTGCCGATCAGGGCAATGTGTTTTCCACCCATGCCCATGGACTCCACCATGCGGCTCACGGACATGGAATCCCGGTTCACGTCCTGGTAGGACCGGTCCACGATCTCCTTTTTTACCTTATACCGAAATGCAGCCTCCGCCCCATAAGCCTCTGCCCCATGGCGGATGATATCTCTCAATGTTTCTACCGGCATAGCGTCCTCCCTTTTCTGTCTGCCATCAGTCCTGAAGCGACCGGATGTATTCCACTGCGTCTTTTACAGTCTTTACATTCACCACTTCCCGCTCCTCCACTTCCACATCAAACCGGTCCTCGATCTCTCCCACCATGCTCATAAAGTCATAGGAGTTAAACCCTAAGTCCTCAATAAAGCGGGATTCCTCGCAGATCGCCGAGGGTTCCACATCCACATACTCACAGATCAATTCCTTTAATTCCTCAAACATTGTTCTTCTCTCCTTTCAGTATTGTATCCTAAACCATATCGATTACTTGGCCCACTGTGCGGTCCGGATCCTCCACTCCCCTGAATATGATCCTGCACAGATAATAGTAAATATATTCCAGTTTTTTCGGCGTCACTACCCCGGTCTGGTATTCAAACCCAAAGTCCAGACCATTGTCCGAAGCCCTGTGGCTCACGGTGAGATACAGGGTATGGGCCGCAACTCCGTTGGAATAACGGGCTGTCTTATACTTGATATCCCCCAGCTTATCCAGTCCCGGTCCATCGTATTTCATGGCAAGGGGCTGGTAGGTCAGGCTTAAGGGCTCATAGGTCTGTCCGTCCCTCAGCTTGTAATAGTCATGGCGGTAATTAAAATACTCCGATGGACTGTAGTTTGCATGCCGGAAATACTGGTTCTGGGCATCCCGTATTTTCAAAAGGCCTTCCATGAATGTATCTTCTTTTGGCACAATGGTCCTGAAAGGAAAGCAGTGGATCCGGCTACCGCCGCAGCGCTTTTCCAGCAGCGTGGCCCGCCTTGCAATGGTAGTGGTAATGGACACGTCCTCCTGGTCATTTTCCTTCTGAAGGTAGGTACGCAGGCCCATAAGCAGCAGACAGGTCATGGAAACGCCTCTGCTCTCACAGAAATCCAAAAGCTTCCCGGAGGGCTCCCCTTCCAGATGGAAATTGGTGATATTTGCTTCCACATTGTCGGAGGTGTTGGTGGCTGCCCGGAGATTTCTGTTGCGGGTGGATCTTCTCTCCTTCAGCAGTTTTTCCGGACCGCATATGTCCGTAAATATGGGCTCGGAGGAAGCGATCATTTTCTCAAAAAACTCCCTGTCCTTTTCGCTGGACCGGCTGCCTGCCTCGTAAGCCAGATCCTTTTCCAGCTGCCTGATATAGGAGGACATTTCCTTGGGATAATGGATTTCCTCGTACAGACGGCTGCAATACAGCTCAATCACGTCCTTAAAAAACACGATCAGGGACTGGGCATCCATGGTCATATGGTCCACACATATGTAAAGGCCCTGATATCCGTCTGGCATCTTGATCATCACAATGTGGTGCATGGTGGAATCATAACGCTCAAAGGGGACCTCCGTCCACCGGCGCAGCATATTCTCTGCATCCTCTTCCTTCCAGCCTGTGAAGTCGAAGTGTTCGATCTCCCTGGTCTCCTCTTTTACCACATATTGGTAAATAGTTCCGTCTTTATCCCTGGCAAACCTAAGGCGCATGGATTCGCATCTGGCAATGGCTTCCCTGATACACTCCCGGAGCACATCCCAGTCCAGGTCGCTCTCAATGGTCAGGCTGGATCCGATATTCAGCACCTGTTTTTTAGGACAGTACTTAAGACAGTAAAAATGCAGTTTCTGTGCAGATGTCAGCGGGTACACTTTATAGCCTTTTCTGGTTTTCATGTTTTCCCCTTTCTTATTCCTCAATGATCCAGATACCGGCGGATCAGCTGATCCACCGCGTTTTCATAGCTCTCCGTATCCTTATAATAAGCTTCCGCATGGCTGGCCCCGGAAACCACCAAAAGTGACTTGGGGGACCTGCATGCATTGTAAAGATCATAAACCATGGAACAGGGCACAAATGTGTCCTTGTCTCCATGTATGAAAAGAATGGGTATCTTTGCCCTCTTCACCTCATCCCTGGCATTGCACTCATTCAGGCCGTATCCGGCCTCCTCCCTTGCCATGCGGTCCGCGATCTGCATCACGGGAAATGCAGGCATGTGGTACATGGATCTCAGCACATGGCTGAACACCTCCCAGGCAGAGGTAAAGGCACAGTCTGAAACCGCGGCCCTGACCTGGGGAGGAAGGGTTAGTCCTGTGGTCATCAGCACGGTGGCGCCTCCCATGGAAATGCCGTGAAGCATCAGTCCACAATCCTGTCCCAGGCGGGATACCACGTACCGGATCCACCCCAAAGCGTCATGGCGGTCCAGGCAGCCAAACCCAATGTAGGTTCCCTCACTTTTTCCATGGGCCCTCTCATCCGCCACCATCAGATTGAATCCTTTTTCCAGATAGAATCTGGCAATGCTGGAAAAATCATTCAGCCCTTCACTGGTATATCCGTGGAAACATACCACAGCCCGCTTGGAGCCTTCACAGGGAAAGAATGTCCCGTGGAGCCTCAACCCGTCAGCAGATGTGATAAACACGTCCTCCTTCTCCTGCCCGGCCAGCCATTCCTTGCTGGCCCTGATTCCGGGAATGTATGCATCCCAGTCGGTTCCCGCCATTTTCTGGGTCCGCTCACACTTTGCATTGCCGCGCATCACGGTCCGGTGGAAAAAGTATCTGGCAATCCCGTATTCCCCTGCGGCGCCTGCCGCGGCCAGGCCCATGAACATGCCCATTCTTCCCATATGTACTCCTTTCCATGTCCTAGACAAACTTCTGAAGCATCAGCGCCTTTTCAAGGCTTCCTTCCACCTTCAGCTTTCCTGTTGTAAATGCAAAAACAGGATCCAATTTTCCGGCCGCCAGCTTTAGCAGCGTATCTGCTGAGCAGATAAAAATTGCATCCCTGTCATAATACTCATATGGCTCCACGTACAGCTTTCCCTCTTTTACCTCGGCATAAAAAGTCCCCTGGCCCTCGCCTGTAATATCAAACTGAAAGGCCAGATGCTCCCCTATCCCGCTCACATCCGCTTTCATGAAAATTTCCCTGACTGTTTCAAATAATGTTTCATACGTCATATGGTCTCTCCTCTGCCCTTTTGGCATTCCCATCTTCGACTAGCGGTCGAATCTGTGGTAAGCTAAACATATCACGTTTTCGACCGCCAGTCAAGTATGGTGTTTTCCTTTGTATTCTGCTATACTGGAAAGTATTCTAAAGAAAATACAGAGGATTTTTTATGCAAAACCATAATAAACGGGAACAGATTCTGGATGCCATGCAGGAACTTATGGGTTCCTCCAATGCCCAGGCCATTTCCGTAAGCGATATTGCCCAAAAAGCAGGGATTGGAAAGGGAAGTATTTATTACTATTTTTCCTCCAAAAATGACATCATAGATGCGGTGATCGAGCGTTCCTATTCCCGTGTGCTGGACGCAGGCAAGGAATTGGCTGCATCCTCCCACATGGATGCCTTTAAGAAAATGGAACTCATATACCATGCCTGTCTGGACTCCTCCACGGAGCTGAGGCGCCAGGAAGCCATCGGTACCTTTAACGAACAGCAGGAAAGCGCATTCATCCACCAGAAGTTTGCCCGCATTATCATCACCAGGCTGAAGCCCATACTGACTGATATCATCCGCCAGGGCATGGAGGAGGGTACCATACACTGTGAGTACCCGGAGGAGACTGCCCAGATCGTACTGACCGTGCTGACCATTACCCTGGATAACAACCTGATCCCTGCTGATCAGGACCAGATCGGGCGTATCCTTACCGCCTTTACCCAGATGCAGGAAAAGAGCATGGACATACCGGCCCATACCCTGGAGTTTGTGCTGCGGAAAAATTAAGCCCAATCCATATCCGCCAGGAACATTTTAACCAACCAAAAGAGGTATTTCCCCACTTTTCCCTACCCTTTTTCCTCATTCTGGCTTATAATATCTATGGCTTAACGGGCTGGCAGATGTTTCCAGCGCAGGAAAGATGAACGACAGCGCCCTTCTCAGGCGCAGAGAGGATACACAGGAATTATGAAAGACTCACAAAAGCAGGTCCTTGTTAAGGTTCTCCTTGGCATCCGCAATACCGCAGTGGCCATACTGGGTATATTCGGATGGCTTTTTCATGCCTTCCTGGCAGTACTTACCGCAGGGCTGATCTGCGGGGCCCTGGCAGGGATCCTTATCTATGCTAAGGTGAAACCGGAACTGGACCAGTGCAGGGTAATTGCTTACGACAAGCTGGCCCAGATGGAGAGAACGGATTTCTCCATGCTCAGCGACACTGTCATCTATGACAAGGACAACAGGCAGATCGGCCTGATCAATGCAGGCCATTACCAGTATGTGGACATCTCCCACATCAGCATGAATATCCAGAATGCGTATATTGCTCAGGAGGACAGGCGTTTTAAGAGCCATACCGGCGTGGACTGGATCGCCACCTTCCGTGCAGGGCTGGCCCTTATAAAACACGGCGGGACCGTGACCCAGGGAGGCAGCACCATCACCCAGCAGGTGATCAAGAATACATATCTGACCCGGGAGCAGACATTCACGCGCAAGATCGTGGAAATACTGCTGGCCCCGGAAATCGAAAAGGAATACTCCAAAGCAGATATCATGGAGTTCTACTGCAATACCAATTTCTATGGCCATCAGTGTTATGGGGTGGAGGCTGCCAGCCGGTACTATTTCGGCAAGCATGCAGCTGACCTGAGGGTGGATGAGGCCGCTGTCCTTGTGGGCATCAGCAACAGTCCCTCCGCCTATGACCCGGTGGCACATCCTGAAGCATCCCTTGAAAAGCGAAACGATGTCCTAAAGAGCATGCACGAGATCGGTGAGCTCTCGGATGAAGATTACCAGTCAGCCGCTGCCCGCCCATTGATCGTGGTGCAGCAGGAATCCGAGGGCACGGACGAGAATTACCAGAGCAGCTATGCTATCCACTGCGCGGCCCTGGAACTGATGAAAAAAGATGGATTTGATTTCCGGTACACATTTGAGGACAAGGAAGACTACACGGAATATACAAACCGGTATAAAAGCGCGTACACGGAAAAGTCGGACCTGATCCGGGCAGGCGGCTTTCAGATCTATACCTCCCTTGACAGCAGCCTTCAGGAAATGCTCCAGTCTGACATTGACCAGGGTCTTTCCTCCTACACCGAACTCCAGGAAAACGGCAAATTCGCCCTCCAGGGCGCCGGCGTGGTGGTGGACAACCGCAGCAATTATGTGGTTGCCATTGTGGGGGGCCGGGGCACAGAGGACCAGTTTAACCGGGCCTACCTGAGCGCCAGGCAGCCGGGAAGCACGATCAAGCCCCTGATTGATTACGGCCCTGCTTTTGACACGGGCGAATACTACCCCACCAGGATCATGGACGACCACAAATGGGAAGACGGCCCCTCCAACAGCGGCGAACACTACTACGGAAATGTGACCGTGAGGGAAGCCCTGAACCGAAGCCTGAACACGGTGGCCTGGCAGATACTGGAGGACATTGGCGTAAACTACGGCCTGGACTACCTTGGCAGGATGGAATTCCAGAAACTGACCTATGTGGATAACGGAGTGCCCTCCTTGAGCATCGGCGGCTTTACCAACGGCGTGCGGGTGGTAGACATGGCCAAGGGATACAGTACGCTGGCCAATAACGGCGTGTACAATGACCGGACCTGTATCACAAAGATCCTCCACGAACATGACGGTGAACTTTCCAAAGATATGAAGCCTTCCGCCAGTCAGGTGTACCGCGATGATTCCGCCTTTATGCTCACGGACATCCTCAAGGGCACCCTGAACGAGAGCTACGGCACGGGCCATGGCCTGGCCCTGGACAACGGTATGCCTGCCGCCGGCAAGACAGGCACCACCAACAGCAGCAAGGATACCTGGTTCTGCGGTTATACCCGTTACTACACCACCGCTATCTGGGTGGGGTACGACATTCCCAGGGACATGCCGGGCATCTACGGCGCCACCTATGCCGGGAGAATCTGGAAAATATTATGAATCAGATCCACTCTGGCCTGGAGCCATGGGATTGGGAGCAGCCCGAGACCGTGGAGCGGCGGGCCGATACCAAAACAGGAATCGAGGATTATTTCAGCACCACAGCAGAGCTGCGGTCCCAGCAGAGCCTTCATGACAAGGAGCAGAGGGCGCTCACCGCTCAGCTGGAAGCTGACGTGGAGGATTTTACCGCCCGTGAGATCAGCACGGTGGAGGATACCTACGCGGTCAGGAGTCTTTACCAGAGCATCACTTCCCGCCTTCCCCTTCTGGATGACGGGGATCTGCGCGCCCGTATGCTGGATCAGGTCGAAAGCCGTTACGATTATTTTGAGGGAATCATTTCCCAGATGTCGGACACCATTGCCCTGTATGAAAAGCAGAAAGCGGCTGACGAGGCCCGGGCCCAGGAACAGGCCATGAAGGACGCCGAGCAGCGGCGCATACAGACAGAAAAGGATACAAAAAAGAACGAATTCCTTCAGGCTCTGCGTCTTGTGGAGGAACTTGAATACCAGCAGGACAACGCACAGTCCCTGGTACAGGATGCCATTACCAAGCTCCCCCTGGTGTCCGGCGACCCGGAACAGCAGTCATTTGCGGACCGGCTCCAGGCAGCGATCCAGAGGATCTCCACACTGCCCACCGAGGATGAATGGAATGCGGCCCAGGAACAGGAGCGGGCCGCCCAGGAGCAGGCCCAGATCCAGGCAGACCATCAGGCTCAGATGCAGCAGAACCAGCTGCAGTCAGCCCTGGACAGGGAGAAGTTTAAGTGGAACAATCTGGAATACTATGGACCAGGAGGAAGACCGGACTATGACAAATAAGATATGGGAAAAAATAAAACATAAGCGCACCGCCTCCGCTCCTGCCTGTCCCAAGGAAACAAACCCTTATTCCATGCCCTGCAGCGCCTGGTTCTTCACCTTTATGTGCATGAATATCCCCATTGCCGGATGGATCTACCTGCTGCATCTGGCTTTTGGAAAAAAAGAAAACCAGCTGCGGGATTTCGCCAAAGCCTATCTGGTATATAAACTGGTATTCCTGGCGATCGCACTGGTGCTGCTCGGGATCATGGTCTGGATCGGCCTGGATCTCGCAGATAAGGTGCTGGCTTATATGGAAATGCTGTGACGATTTTTGCTGCGGCAACCTTTGCTGTATCAACTTTTACCCCATCAATCGAGTAGAAGGCGGTGATTAACCGCCGTCCTCTCACACCACCGTGCGTACCGTTCGGTACACGGCGGTTTCAATAGTTGACGTGCACAGACTGATAGGCTGTGGCTAAATCATAAAAGCCACTGTTTATCAGTCTTTGTTTTGTTAATGCCCTGTTGACCGCACCCATTCCCGACACATACCAATGCTTTCTTCGACTGTTTGCCGCTTGATGTGCAAAGTATTCGGGTATTCCAAGTTTTATTAGATTTCTCTTCTTGGTTTTCGGTAGCTTCCATTGCTTCCAGATACACATTCGTATTCTGTGGTACAGCCATTGATTGAGTTCTTCTATTCGGTTCTTCATCTCGGCAATCCCATAATAATTCAGCCATCCTCGCATATACACTTTTATCTTTTCCAGTGCCGGGCGTATACTCTGAACGAATCTTCGGGAACTGAGTTCTTTCAGCTTTGACTTCATTTTCTTCCATGACTTCGCATGAGCCCGGACATAAATGCCCTTTCCGTTCTTTCCCAATGTAAAGCCAAGAAACTTAAAATTTCGGATTGCAAACACACTTACCACACGACTTTTCTTCTGGTTCACTTTTAGTTTCAGTTTCTCCTCCAGATATTTCGTGCTTGTTTCCAGTAGTCTCTTTGCGGCTCTGTCGCTCTTTGCCAGTATTACGATATCATCTGCATATCGGACAAATGCCACTTTTCTCTTTTCAAACTCATGGTCGAACTCATTCAGATAGATATTCGCTAACAATGGAGATATGTTTCCTCCCTGTGGCGAACCTTCCTCTGTTTCCACAACTACACCATTTTCCATCACACCGCTTTTTAAGTATCTTTTAATCCACTGAATTACCCGCTCATCTTTTATATCTCTACGTAAGATATTTAGGAGCATTTCGTGGTTTAGAGTATCAAAATACTTTGATAAATCCAATGACACTGCGTGGGTATATCCCTGTTCTGCATACTCTTTTACTTTTGTGATACCGTCTTTTGCGCTTTTCCCCGGACGGTAGCCGTAGCTGTTGTCCGAGAATATCGCCTCATAGATTGGCATGAGCTGTTGTGTAATGGCTTGTTGGAGAATACGGTCTTTAACTGTTGGAATACCAAGCTTTCGTATTCCACCGTCTGGTTTCGGGATTTCAACTCGCTTTACCGGGTCTGGGGTGTATTTTCCCCGATATATTCTCTCGATTATGGCTTTCTGATTCTCCCGAAGGTATGCACTTATTTCGTTGACTGTGATTTCATCAACTCCCGGTGCGCCCTTGTTTGCCTTTACTCTCTTAAAAGCTCTATTCAGGTTGTCCTTATACAGTATCTTCTCCAAAAGTTCCGGCTGTGCACTGTCCCTTTCCTTCCATATCCGGTTGAAGGAACGATGCGCTCTCACATATCCTTCATGTTCCGCACTATTCTTTTGCAAGCAGCTTTCTCTGTTTTCTGCATCCATTTTTTTTTTCCCTTCCTCCTTTCCCGGTTGTACTAAAGACTCCTATTGATTCGGCCCTTCGTCCTTTCGGCTTACTATGACCTCTGCTGACTTCTGCATGCTCAGCATCGTCTCGTTTCCTTGTACGATGGTTACTCCTTTCAGAGCATTCCATGCAGACCTCCCCGGGTACCACACGTTTCTTTCTCTCCATCCGTCTGCCACATTTACCATACATGATTCCGTGCAGCTATTGGGCTTTGACTTGTTGCGCAGCCTTACCCTCATGCATGGCCTAATGTGATTTCTGTTCGTCAGACCAGAGATTTGCCCATGGGTTAGTATGTTCCCCACATCCAGCTTCCTTCAGATTCCACCTCACGATGGACACCCTTGCCTTCGGCTATATCCTTCCCACTGCCGGGCGGATTCGGGACTTGCACCCGTTAGAAACGTGTGCCGCCAGGCGCACACAAAATGCGGCCCGCCTACAGAGTTTTCTTCTGTAGGACGGGCCGCATTATAGTTCAAGCCTGCATCTGCGCCAGCTGCTCCTTAAGGGAAGCGATCTCAGCCTCATATTCCTGAAGCTTCCTGTCCTTCTCCTCCAGCTTTCTCTTCTGTTCTTCCACAATGCGCTGGATCATATTGCGGTCCATCATGGATTCGATCATAAGTCTCAGCTCATCCACGGTTTCTCCGGGAGTCTTGCCTTCCTCATCTATGGTGATATCCGCATATTTTTCATAATAGGGCACCCTTTCATTGTAAAGGTCCCTCAGGGTAAAGCCCGGCTTTAGGGCCACGCTCCGGTCCACCACGTTGCCGATACGGTTCTCCATCTCCTCATAACTCATCTTCAGGTAAACCACCTCGCTGATCTCCTTCAGATGCTTCATGGCTTCCTCACCGTAGATTACGCTGCCCCCCGGTGCAATGACGGAAAGCTGTACATCCAGCCCTGCATTGATGCGTTCCTCCACCTTCAGGAATCCATCCATGCCTTCCTCTGCTATGATTTCCTTCAGCAGCCGGCCCTCCTTTTCCTGGATTACAATATCCACATCCACAAAGGAAAATCCCAGCCTTTTGGCCAGCAGCACGCCTATGGTGCTCTTACCGGAAGAGGGCATCCCTATCATGGTTATATTTGGTTTCACTGCAGTATCCTCCTGGTCTATTTCTTCTTGGACGTATTCCTGCCCTTTTTTGCAGGAGCAGCGGACGTCTTCCGTTTTTTAATGGTCTTTTTCACCGAATACCCGAAGCTGCCCAGCTTTTTCCCCAGCTCAAAATATTCGCCGTGGGAATAACTCACAAGCCCGGAGGCATTCAGATTGAATTTCCCCCTGTCGTCCATATACTGGTTATCAATGGTCACACCCATCACCTTGGCGATAAACATGTCATGGCTTCCCAGTTCTTTTATTTCCACTACCTTGCACTCAATGTTCACCGGACTCTCCTCAATCCCCGGAGCCTTTACATACCGGGATTTCTGGGGCGTCAGCCTGGTCTCCGCGAATTTATCCACATCCCGGCCGGATTTGACGCCGCAGTAATCCGTGGCGCGCACCAGCTTCTTATTCACCAGGTTGATGACAAACTCCCCGGTATCCTTGATAATGTCATGGGAAAAACGTTCTTTTCTCACAGAGATGGACACCATGGCCGGATCGGAGCAGATGGTTCCCGCCCATGCCACTGTCACAATATTGGGCGTCTCCTCCTCACGTCCGCAGCTTACCATTACCGCCGGTACAGGGTACAGCATGTTGCCCGGCTTCCAATACTCTTTTGCCATATATTCTCTCCTAATCCTGTTCCGCCAGCATCAGCTCCGGAATCAACTGCTTTTTACGTGACACCACTCCGGGAAGGTTAAGGATGGGTTCCTCCTTTTGCGTTGCCTCCTCCAAATCCAGATGAAATGCCTTGGCCGCAAGCTGTACGGCGCCCTGGCCCTGGCAGATCAGATCCGTGGACTCTGTCAATATGTTGGTCAGCATAAAGAATACCATATCCAGTCCGCTTCCCTCCCTGGCCTTTTCCATAAATTCCGGCATACGGTGTTTCAGCCCTTCCAGCTCTCCCCCGTTCAGGGAAGTGATCTGGCCCACGCCGATCATCACCTTGCCTGCGGTAAATCGCTTAAAGTCCTGGTAAAAAATCTCTTCATCGGACTTATCTTTCAGGTTGCTGCCCGCCCCAAACATTTCCATTGCGTATTTCTCTATGTCCAGTCCTGCAATGGCTGCCAGGGATCTGGCCGCCATCTCATCCACCGGCGTACAGGTGGGTGAACGGAACAAAAGGGTATCGGACACAATGGCGCTGCACAAAAGCCCTGCAATCTTTTTCTCTATGTCCACACCGGCTTCCTGGTACATCTGATAGATAATGGTGGCCGTACAGCCAAGAGGCTGGTTACGGAAAAATACAGGAGCCATGGTCTGGACCGTGCCCAGCCTGTGGTGGTCGATGATCTCCTGGATCTCCGCGCTCTCGATCCCTGCCACTGCCTGGCTCTTCTCATTGTGATCCACCAGGATCACCTGCTTGCCCTTTGCGCCCAGCAGGTTCCGGCGTGAGATCATTCCCAGGTATCTGCCTTCCTTGTCAAGAATGGGGAAATCGCGGTGACGCTTGCTGGCCATCACCTCCCGTATCTCATCCGTATAATCATCACTGTTAAATGTGATCAGATGTTCCCTTGTCATAAAGTAACTGATGGGCATGCTTTGATTGATCAGACGTGCTGCCGTATAAGTATCATAGGTGGTGGCGATCACCGTGCATCCCCTGTCCTGTGCGATCTTCTTAATGGTCATGGAAACGCCCGCGCCCTCGCACACGATAATTGCGGCCGCGCCCATCTCAATGGCGCACAGCTGGGACTCGTACCTGTTTCCCAGGATCACCAGGTCGTGGGGTTCAATGTAGAATTCCATCAGATCAGGGTTCGCTGCAGCGATCAGCACCTTACCCTTATCAAAATACACATCCGCGTCCCCCACCAGCAGGTCCGCCTCCAGAGTCTCAATAATATTGGAATACTGGGTATTGGCTTTGGACAAAATGCTGCTGTCGTAAATATTCATGTAGGTCTTTGTAATATCGCCCACCGTGATCAGCCCCTCCAGGGTTCCGTCCGGACGTACCGAGGGAATGGTCACCACGTTATTCTCCTGCATGATCTTCCACGCCTTTTTCAGGGAAATGTTGTCCGCCACCCCCCTGGTCTTGCGGATCTCAATATCCTTGACCTGGGTCCTTACATCCTCCACCAGTTTGGGCTCCTCCACCCCAAAGTAGTCCAGCACAAACTGGGTTTCCCCGTTCACATGGCCCGCCCTGGCAGGCACATACTCCTCTCCTGTCAGCTTATTCTTTAAGTTGGCATAGCAGATGGCCGAACAGATGGAATCCGTATCCGGGTTCCTGTGGCCGATCACTGTGGTCTTTCTCTTTAAATCATGTTCCATCTTTCTTCCTCTTCTCTCTCCCTCTGTTCTTCAAGTCTATGGTAATTTTGTGGTATTCCGGAATCTTTCATAATCTGTTTACATGGGATTCACATTTCGTTCACATTTATTTTTTATACTATTTTCATAAGAGTTATATAATTTCAAACAAGTTTAATAGTAAAATTGCACATAGATTTTTCATAATTGCCCCGGTTGAATTTGGACCGGGGTCTCCTCATATTATGGGATATCCGGATCCCTTTTAATATCACGATTCTTCCCGCCATTTCAGTATATCAAACCAGTTTTCTTTTTTCAACCAGATTCATCTCGTAAATCCGGACAACAAATAGGTTTCCTTTCAGCAAAAGAAGCCGCAGCCCGCGGTTAACAGCGGTTGCGGCCATATTTCCAGACATATTCCAGACTATATTTCAGGCCTGGTGCCTACTTCAGCTTATACTCCTTCTCACACTTAAATTCCGGAAGTTTTTCACCCTTTTCCAGCTTCTTTCCTTTGTTCCCGCTGCTGTCCGCACTGTAAACAGTTCCGGAATCCACACGGTATGTGTACTGATCATCCACCTTATATGCCTTTTCATTGGTCTGTATCTTGCCGGCAGCGTTCACCAGGTATATTTTCCCATCTACCTGAAACGCCTGGTAATCCATGTCATCCCCTGCTTTCACCAGAAGTCCCTCTGAGTACAGGAATCCATCCTTTTCCCCTGTGTATCCGGAGCCTTTTGCGGAGCCGGATGTGGCAAAATAAAATGTCTGCATTTCTCCCGATCCGTCCTCGACCCCATCAATCCGGCCCGTGCGCATCCGGCCATCGGAATCTTTGTCGCCAAAATACCCGTTCAGTACCAGATTCCCTGAGATCACTCTCACAAGCCCGGTCTGACGGCATCCATACTGATCCAGGAAATAGCTTTCCCCATTGACCTTGGTAATGGCGCCGTTCATGGTCGTGGCCGTGGTCTTCAGATAGGCAGGTGTACCGTCATTCTCAAAGTAATACCACTCTTTATCCCCTTCCTTTGGCCCTTTGCCGGAATCCAGTTCTTTCAGCACAGTTTGATCCGAGGAGTTTCCGGGATGCTCAGAAAGCTGCTTCCACTGTCCTTTTGTCATATATCCCTCATCCGGTCCGCCCAGGTAGATAAAACGGCTGATCCCCACAGCGTCCCCTGACTGGGCTGAGCTTTTAACCGCATGCCATCCCGTAAGCATGACCCCATTCTCATCAAAGTAATACTTCTTCCCATCTATGGTCGCAGGATTGTACTCCTTGGATGTGGAGCGCTTTGCCTTTCCATTGGACTGGAAATAGAACCACCTTGCATTTTCTCCGGCCTTTTTGTACTCCTTGGAGCTGTCGCCTTCCCGGGGCAGCTGATCTTCGTCAAACTCCAGACACTGCCAGCCCCTTCGCATGGCTCCGTCATCTTTATCCCCCAGATAATAGATGTTGTTACCCTCGTAATACCAACCCGTGCGCATTCTCCCATCGCTGTCAAAGCAGTACCTGCCATCCTCTATATTCTTCCAGCCGTCCTCCTCAGCCTTGCCGTCCCGGCCCAGGAAATACCAGCCCGCCTCCTTCAGACCATCCTTACCGTCAGTATGGATCCAGGAATTTCTGACCATGGCCCCCTCGCCGTCCACATAGTACGTGTTGGCAATCCAGGTGTTTTTCTCCACGGTTCCTTCACTGCCCAGATAGTAGGACACCCCGTCCCTGGTCTTCCAGTCATTAGTCACATAATTGCCCTTGCTGTCCGTGTAGCGCATGGTTCCGTTCTCTTCCACCCAGCCGCTGTCAGCCTTTTTCACCCCTGCTGCCACCGTGCCGTCCGCCGGTCCTATCTCTTTTGTCTCCTCTTTCCTGACTCCTGGGGCAGCAGTCCCTGACACCGGCCCTTTGCCCGCGGGAACGGCTTCCTCTCCCATGGCCGTTCCTGCTGCTATGGACGCCATCCAAAGACCTGCCGTTATTCCCCATATTAATCTCTTTACGGTCATAAACTCCACCTCCTGGTTATGAGCACTTCAATACATGTTCTGCTGAGCGCAATGGCTTATATAAATCATTTTACCAGAAAGCGGGTAAAAATAACAGGAATACAAAAGGCAAAAATACATAAGAATTCTTTAATATTCCTGTGTCAGCCATCTCCGGTACGTGAGATCCACAAGAAAGGCTCCCAGCGGCGCTGTGATCAGGATTGCCAGCACAGCCACGGTGAGCACAATATTTCCGCAGGCCAGCCCCATGGACAGAGGCACTCCGCCGATGGCGGCCTGTACCGTGGCCTTTGGCATATACGCCGCCATGCAGAACATCCGCTCCTTCAGATTCAGCTTTGTTCCCACAAGACAGCACATTACCCCTGCCATGCGAAATACCAGCACGCCCAGGATCAGAAGAACAGCCGTGCCCCCAGCAGCAGCGGCGTAGCTTATATCCACAGTTGCACCCACCAGCACAAACAGCAGGATCTCCGCCCCAACCCACAGCTTATTAAATTTAAGTGACAGGCGCCTTGCAACCGGTTCCCGTTTTTTCTGAAGGGCGATCCCCATACACATCACGGAAATAAGGGAAGAAAAGCTGAAAACGCCCTTTAATGAGTCCTCAAGGGATACCAGCACAAAGGAAATACACAGCAGGATAATGACCTTGACCGTGTCCCTGATATGCATTTTCTTAAAATAAACAGCCAGCAGGATCCCCACAGCCGCTCCGATGAGTATGCCCGCCAAGATGGAAAGGGGGATCTGCACAAAGCTGGCTGCAGATACCTGCGCGCCCTGGGCCAGGCCCGTGAAAGCGGAAAACAGCACGATCACAAACACATCATCCACGGAAGCGCCTGCCAGTATCAGCTGAGGAATGCTGTTTTCAGTGCCGTATCCCTCCTCCATCAGCCTGATCATCTTTGGCACGACCACGGCAGGGGACACCGCCGCCACCACCGATCCCATGATGGCTGCCTCCAGCATGGAAATTCCCAGCAGCCGCGGCGCCAGCGCCACCATGCCAACGATCTCAAAACATGCGGGCACAAAACACATCAATATGGCAGGGCGCCCCACCCGTTTAAGGTCATCCACATCCAGGGACAGGCCGGCCCGCATCAGAATGATGATCAGGGCAATCTTCCTGAGTTCAGCCGAAATCCCCAGTATGGACCCATCGATCAGGTCCAGGACATAGGGCCCCAGGACAATCCCCGTAAGGATCATTCCAGCCAGACTTGGCAGGTGCAGCTTTCTGCAAAGCCACCCTGCGGCCATGCCCACCATTAATACATACGCAATACTTAAAAGCATTTTATTTCCTCCTTAAAACGCAGAAAAGCCGATGGTTTCTGCGTAAATTTACGCAGAAGTCATCAGCTTGATAAGCGGTTTTAGTATTCACTAAGGGAGAACCTCATTCCCATACTCACGTTATATAATATAACCTGCGGCGGGATGTTTGTCAATACTATATGATATTTGAGTTGGTTCTAAGGTTTTTGTCCTAAGATTTTTGTGCTCTCTCTGACCACAAGCCTTGGTTCATAGATCGTGGTCCTCTCTATCTTTTTATCTGGGTACATCAGGTTTTCAATGATCTTCTCAGCCGCCTTGTATCCCATATCAAAGGCCGGCTGATGGACCGTTGTCAGACCGGGGCTGAAAAAGTCCGAGTACGCAATATCGTCATACCCCACCACCGATATCCGCTCCGGTATATCAACCGCCTGCTCCCTTGCCCATTTATAAACACCATAGGCGATCAGATCATTAGAAGCAAAAATTCCGGTCACCCCCTGCTTTACCAGGCGTCCAGCCTGACGGTACCCAGAATCAATATGGAAGTCCCCGTAAGCGATCCATTCCGCTGTCCCCCTGATGCCGGCTTCCCGGAGCGCACTTTTATAGCCGAGAAGGCGCAGGTTTGCCGTGCAGGTATCATTGTTAATGGGGCCCGTGATGCAACCGACCCTGCGGTGTCCCAAATCAATGAGATGTTTTGTGGCCAGGTAACCGCCCAGCTTATTATCCAGCCTTACATTCATCACATGACTGAAATCCGTCATATAATCAATTGCCACTGCCCGGATACCGAATTTTCTGACATAGGCGGTCACCTTTTGAGCGGTTTCCTCCTCCACGCCGGCTGAAAAGGAGATAATGATGCCATCCACTCCGCGGTCTATCATCAAATTAATGTAATCAAAATCCTTTTCCCGCTGGTCATTGGTGTTGCAGATGATCAGGCTATAGCCCATATCGGTACACTTTGCCTCTGCTCCGCTTGCCAGCTCCGCAAAGTATGCATTCTTTATATCAGCCACCACAATACCGATTGTTCTGGTCCGATTGGTCACAAGGCTGGCTGCCATCCTGTTGGGCCTGTAGTCCAGCCGTTTCGCTGTCTCTAGCACCCGCTTTCTGGTTTCCTCGGACAGCCGGTGAGGCTTGTTATTCAGTACAAGTGAAACCGTGGAGGGAGATAAATGGGTCTCCCTTGCAATATCTTTTATGGTAGCCCTCATCCGCTGCCTCCTGTCACTGGATAAATCCGTTGGCCTTGTGCATTTCAATGATATCACTTACATTTTCCGAATCCACAATGATCGGCTGAATCAGGTACTCCTCCGGCTCCGTGATCTTCCCCTCTGCCATATCCACCGCAAGTCTGGCCGCATTGGCCCCCATATCCGCCGCATCCTGGAGAACAGAAGCCGTCATCTCGCCGTCCGCAATCGACATGCATGAATCTGCCAGCCCGTCAATCCCATAAAACTGCATGGTCTTCACATCCTTGCCGTCCGCTTTGCAGGCTTCCACGCATCCCAGAGCCATACCATCGTTCATGGCCAGAACCGCGTCTATTTCCGGATAGATCTGAAGCCAGTCTTCCATGATCTTCATAGCCTTTTCCTTAGCCCATGTCTCATTATTCTTTACATCCAATATCTCCACGTCATCGCGTCCGGCCTCCTTTAAGGCATCCTGATACCCCTTCCAGCGGTCTTCACTGGCTGAATCTCCAGGCGTGGAGAGAATTGCAAGGCATTTTGCATTCTGAGGCAGACCGGCGGCGGCCGCCTCCCCTGCGGCATGTCCCAGAAGATAATGTGAGGCTCCTGAGCTGGAGGACACACCGTCCTTAATATCGCAGTTATTTGTGATAACCACGCTGATCCCCTTTTCCTTAAATGCCTGTGCCCACTGGTCCGTATCCTGACTGTTGCTTACCTTATCCAGGATCAGCGCATTGTAGCCTTCCACCTCACACTGGTCAAAGATCGATTGTGTATTTGCCGGGTCTGCCATCAGATCCACTACCTTATACTCCACATCCTGATACTTCTCCTCCAAAGCTTTGGTCGTGGAATTACACAGCCAGCTGTGAAATGGGTCAGCCATATTCTTAGCGGTTACAAATACTTTGATCTTTCCTGTTCCGTCTTCAGACGTATTCCCTGTTTCAACACCCGTGGCTTCCGTTTTCTGCGTATTGGTCTCCGCACCTGTTTCCTTCGCACACCCGGACAGCAGTATCCCCCCCAAAGTCAGCCCTGTTAACAACACTCCTAATTGAAATCGTTTCATTTTTACTTCCTCCTTTTTTTATAAATGATCCCAGCTCCATTTGATATTTACTGGGTTTTTACTGATTTTTTCCGTATTCTCCGGTTTTTACTGATTAGATCCATTGCCACTGCGCCGATAATGATCAAGCCTTTCACAACGTTCTGTACATAGGACTGCACTCCTGTCAGGTTCAATATATTGCTGATAATACCCATAATGACGGAGCCGATAAAGGTTCCGGGAGCAGTGCCGATCCCTCCCGTAAAACTGGTGCCTCCGATTACAGTGGAAGCGATCGCATCCCCATGGTAATTCATGGCCGTGTCAGGCAGGCCGGAATTCACACGGGCAATCTGCAGCACGGCCGCCACCCCGGTCAATATGCCTGCCACTGCATAAACCAGGATAGTGGTGCGCTTAACATTGATACCGGATGCATTGGCAGCATCCTGATTTCCGCCAATGGCATAGATATTCCGCCCAAAGGTAGTCTTGCTCAAAAGGATCCACACAATGACTGCAATGACCATAAGAAACACCACCGGTATGGGAACCGGCCCTATGTATCCGGATGAGATCTTCCCATAATCCCCAATCTTATAAATAGGCTGTCCGTTGGTATACATATAGCAGGCACCGCGGGCAATGCTGTCCATGGCCATGGTTGCAATAAACGCGGGAAGCTTAATCTTAGCAACCAGAAAACCGCTGCAGGAACAGCAGATCACCGCCACGGTTATGGCCGTCAGGAATGTCATCAGATAGGAGCCCGTGGACAGGTATGCATTAACCGATACCATGCCGGAGAACGCAACCACCGCACCCAGGGACAGGTCAATATAACCGCTAATGATGAGAAGCATTTCTGCAAATGCCAGGATTCCTGTAATGCTGATCTGCCGGAGCACGCTTGTCACGTTTTTTACGGTCAGGAATGCAGGGCTTAACATGCTGCACACAATGATCAGTATGATGAAAATCAGATAGTTGCCATATTTTTTCATCAGGGTGTTCATACCCTGATCCATATTAATTTGTTTCATGTTCCCCTCCTGTTGATAACATTACAATATTTTCCTGTGTCATTTCTTCCCTGGTAAGCTCGCCGGTGATCCTTCCCCCATACATCACGTAAGCCCTGTCGCACATTCCAATGAATTCCGGTAATTCGGAGGAGATCATGACAATCGCAATTCCCTGTTTTGCAAGCTCCACCATCAGCTTATAGATCTCGTATTTGGCGCCTACGTCAATTCCCCTGGTAGGCTCGTCCAGGATCAGTACCTTGGGATCCGACATGAGCCATTTTGCCAGAACCACCTTTTGCTGGTTCCCCCCACTTAGGTTCTGCACGATCATCTCATCCCCGGGTGCTTTGATCTTCAGCTGCCCAAAGAATGCGGCGACCATATTCTTTTCTTTTTTCTTATTTAAAAAATGAAGGGCAGATACTTTCTTTAAACTTGAAATGGAAATATTCTCCCGTATATCACGGCACATGATCAGGCCAAACCGTCTTCTGTCCTCGGATGCCATGGCAATACCGCTGCGGACCGCGTCCTCTACATTCCGGATGTGTACTTCCCTTCCATCCACCTTCACGCGTCCGGCCTCAAACGGATCCAGCCCAAAGATACACCGCACAGTTTCCGTGCGGCCCGCTCCCATCAAGCCGCCCAGACCCAGGATCTCTCCTTTTCGGACCTTAAAGCTTACATCTTTCAGCTTATTATAGGATGATGTGAGTCCCTCCACTTCCAGGACCACATTGCCCGGCTCTACATGTTCCTTAGGATATGTATTGCTGAGTTCCCGTCCCACCATCATCTTCACCAGGCTCTCATTGGTAAAGTCCGCTGCAGGCGCTGTCTCGATATGTTTTCCGTCCCTCATGACCGTAATGTAGTCGGCGATGCGGAAGATTTCATCCATCTTGTGGGAAATATAAATGATAGTGATCCCCCGTTCCTTTAATTTCTGTATGTTGGCAAACAGGCGGTCCACCTCGGCATTGGACAGCGCCGAGGTCGGTTCATCCATGATCAGGATGTCCACCTTATTAGCCTTTATAGCTCTGGTGATCTCTAAAAGCTGGATATCAGAGACGGTCAGATTTCTCATGGTTTCTTTTGGATCATACTGCAGATCCTCGTCTTTTAAGATTTTTTCCGCCTCTTTTGTCACTGCCCTCCAGTTAATAAATCCAAGTTTTCTCGGCTCCCGGCACATCATCAGGTATTTTTCCACAGTAAAATCCGGCAGATACTGCAATTCCTGATAGATCATGGCTACTCCGTTGGCCTCCGCGTCCAACGCGCTCTTAAACCGTGCTTCTTTTCCGCTGATCATTACCTTTCCGTCCGTCTGAATGTAGGAACCGTTTAATATCTTCATAAGGGTGGATTTTCCCGCCCCGTTTTCCCCCATCATGATGTGAACCGTACCCTTTTTTATGCCGAAGCTCACGTCATCCAATGCCAGTACTCCCGGAAATGCCATGGTAATATGTTCAAACCATATCTTATAATCTTCATTCACTAAAGCCTGTCTCATTTTCCTTCCTCTCCCAGCCCGCTGATTCTGAAATCATAGGTCCCTGATCCTGCTTCAACAATTACCCATTGGCCAGATGCGATATCCCGAAGCTGAATTCCCGGTAATTCCATGGCTTGGTCCCCATGAATCAGCACCTCCCCATTGGATTCAATGTGCATGGTCTTCTGTCCAGTCCCCTTGACGGGCAGATATATGGATGCCCTGCAGTTAACCGGGATCCTGACATGCAGATCCAGCCCTTCCTCGGTCTTCTCCCAACCGCTGCTGATCCTTCCGCGGATGGAATCCAGGCTGCATTCCACGCAGCGCAGCTGTTTCGGGATAACCGGTTTTATCACCACATGCTCAAAACCCGGATGTGATTCATCTGCCCGGACTCCTCCCAGATACTTGTGAAAGCATACTCCCACCGCCCCATTCATCGGGTGGTTATGGGAAGCCATACCGGCCAGCGGTCCTGGCGCATCCACCTTCTCTCATCTCTCCCAGATGGTAGTGGCTCCGTTTTCGATCATATAGCCCCAGCTTGGGTACTCTGTCTGTGTCAGAAGTTCATAGGCCAGATCCTCTTCTCCATTCTGAAACAGCACCTCTATAATATATCTGCTGCACAGGTTTCCGGTGGTAAGGTGCATGTGATGCTTTAAAATATCATCCTTGATCTGATGCAGCACTGCTTTCCTGTCCGCTTCAGGCACCAGTCCAAGATACATGGGAAATGTATTTCCTGCCTGGCTGTTATTAGCATAGTATTTTTTATCCTTATGATAAAACCTGGCCTGGAACGCTTCCCTGATCTTCCCTGCTTCTTCCAGATAAAACGTTTCATCTTCCCCCAGTCCAAGTACGCGGGCCATCTTCGCCATCAGGACGCAGTCATAATAGAAATACCCCGTTCCCATGAGCACCGTGGGGGTGATCGTGGATACTGCTCCGGAGCCAATGCTCCCAAGGTCCGTTCCTGATACGGGCGCCGCCCAGTCCCCCATCTGCGAATACCTCAGGACATATCCGTTGGAATTGCGCTTAAGATACCCCACCCACCGCCTCATTGCCTCATAGTTCTGTTCAATGATCCTGACATCTCCATAATGAAGATAGGTATTCCACGGAATAAGAAGAAAGGATGTGCTGACAGGGTCAGCCGGTCTCAGGCCATACCGGATGAACGGCGCCGTGTCCGTGATGGCGCCGGTGCGTTCTCCCTGGGCATCCCTGATATCCTGAAGCCATTTCTCATACAGCTGAGGCAGCCTGTAATTGTACAGGGCGCATTCATTTCTCACCGTCATGTCATTCAGCCATCCCAGACGTTCGTCCCGCTGAGGGCAATCTGTGGGCAGTCCGTGAAGATTGCTCCCTTCAGTCCATACAATATTGCTGTAAAGCTGGTTCAGAAGTTTGTTATCACAGGAAAATGCTCCCACCCGGCACACATCTGATCTTACTACACATCCGGTGAACCTATCGGCCCCGGGCCGTTCCTCCAGTCCATAGATCTGAACATACCGGAATCCGTGATAGGTAAATCTGGGTTCATAAATCTCCTCTTCCCCGCCTTTTAACGTATAGATGTCCGTAGCCCTGGCACGCCGTAGGCTGATGGGATTGACGCTGTAGTCCTCATGGATCAGCTCCGCGTATTTCAGCATGATCCGGGTCCCTGCTTTTCCACTGATCCTGATCCTGACCCAGCCAGCAAAATTCTGTCCAAAATCCAGAGTATAGCTTCCGTCTCCTGCCTCATAAACCGCTCTGACCGGCAGTTCCTTAACAACACGGATCGGCTCCAGGATCTGTGACCGGATGATCCCCGGCATTGGTTCGTGCTCCACCACTTCCCGCCAGCTTTGGTCCATGGTATATCCCGGGCAATCCCATCCCGGCCGTTCAAGCCCTGCATCATATTGCTCTCCATGATAGATACTGTTCTTCACCATGGGGCCTGACGTGGTATAGTACCAGCCATTCAGGTCACTGAAGATCCATTCCCGGGTGCCGTCCCCGTATTCAAGGAGAAACTCTGCTGAAAACAGGTTCTCACCCCAGCCCACCCCGTCCTCGCTCTCCCGAAGGTTGTGCCATCCATTTCCGCATTCAATTCCAAACGCATTGTCCCCCAAAGACAGTTTATCCGTAATAATATAGCTGGCATACAGAACTGTCTTTTTACAATCCGTCCACGCATTATTCAATACAGATGTATCTGCTTTTTTCCCATTTATCGTAAGCACGTAATAGCATGGGGATGCCACAAAAGCCATGGCATGGCGGACCGGCTTTTCCAAGGTAAACTCCTTCCTGTACCAAAAGCAGCTTCGCTCCACAGCAGGCCCCCCGATCCAGAGGGCTTCCCACGGTTCCCCATTGGCCAGCCCGGTGGTAAAGCTGGTAATCCGGCTCTCCACCGCCTGGCCGTCATCCAGCAGTGCGGTCACTTTTATGTCAAACGTTTTAGCGCTCTGCAAATTTTTCCCCTGATACCAGACACAGGATGACTCGCTGCTTTCAACCATACCACTGTCCCATAAAGTCCCTTCGCCCCGCTCCAGCTGTTCTTCTGTCTCCCCTACCAGGATGCGGTACGCCCTCTGTGATCTCCCTGTTCCATCCCCTTCGTAGCTCCAGCTGAATCTGGGGTTCTGCATATCAAGTCCTATGGGATCGCGCATATATTCACAGTACACTTTCAAATCCATGTTGCATGTCCCTCCTCACTTATAGTGTGTACTCCCGGAGACTCCGAGAGTACACATAGTGTCAAACGTTTTAGCGCAGGATAAAATCCGGCCTTACCCGGATGTGACTAAAAATATCCCGTAACCCTGTGGAAGCTCCATGTTGATCCGGAAGCCATGCCCCCATTCACTCTCTGCTTCTGAAACAACATCAGCCGGTTCGATCCGGCCGGTAAACGGATCCCAGATCTCCGGATGCTTCCCTGCCTTTACATCCACCACCAGGTTCTGTATTTCCTTTGTATAATTAATAAAATAATATTTACGTTCATTTCCCTCAAACAGGCACCAGGATATGCCGTCCATGTCCTCTCCTGTATGGATATACGGATCGCTGATCCAGTCTGGATAATGGCGGATGTTCTTTCTGCACTCTGCCGGCCCGGCCACGATCTTCAGTGCCCGCGGACATGCCTGATCCAGCCATTTACAGATCTGATCCCCGTCCATTGCCTCAAAGAATTCGGTTTGAGAAGACTCCATTATGTGGTTTACACACCTTTTGACAGTTTCATCTTCCTTCCTGTTTCCTCCATAAGCCGGAACACTTTCCACAACCGCGATCCGGCCGCCCCGGCCTGCAAATGTTTCCAGCAGCCGTGCCATCTCCTGCGGCAGCACCTCGCACATGGGCAGGATAAATGCTTGATAGGATTGACCTGTTATCCGGTTGACCAGCATTTTATCCTTCACATCAAATAATTCTGCCGCATCTGATGGAACCATGGTAAAGTCCCTGTTTTTCTCCTGAAGTTTATGCAGCAGGCACTGCTCTTCCCGGTCAATGGCAGCTGCCCTTTCATCCTCGATCACAGGTCCCATATGGTATCCATGTCTGAATCCCTGATCCGCAATATAATGCATCCAGTAAGATTCCGTGGGATGATAGATCAGTACGTCTGTTTTTCTCCGGCAGTCCTCCGTCATGCCGTATATTCTGCGGCACATCCGGTTGGCCTGGTCCATGTGCTCCCATTCCTGCCATTGGAAGAACTGGGACGGAGGCCAGTCATCCTTTCTGAAGCCACGGATGGAATAAAAAAATCCATGGTTTGTAATGGTCATTACGCCCTGGGAATACAGCCAGGATATCATGCGTATATACTCTTCAAAGGTAAGCTCCCATCCGCTTGCAGCAAATGCCTCGCATACAAGGCCTGATTTTCCATATACCTCTGCGGCCGAGGCTGCGAATTTGATATTCAGGCTGCCGATCCCCTTTCCAAGATGATCCACGCCCGGTCTTCCAAACTCCCTGAACTGACGCATGAAATCCCCGCTGAACCGAACCTGCCCTGCCATAGTCTCCTCTCCCAGCAGATGGGGACAGTAATCAATGTTATGGGCTTCACACCATTCGCGGATCGTCCTGTGGTAATGTTCTCTGTACAGATCGCTGATGAGCTGAAAATAATCACAGCGCGTCCTGCCCGCCTCGCAGCCCGGCAGCACCAAATCCGGCAGCCGTTCCTCCAAACGGTATCCAAACCTCTCCTCAAACAATTCCAGCAGCCTGTCCGTCCATGGAAAGGCATGGCAGAAACGTGTTTCATCGTTAAAGCTGGCTGTGATCACACTTCCAAATGCGTCAGGAAAGCGTTTATAATATGCTTCATACGTGGTTTCCAGAAAATACTCTGTAGCTTCTTTGTTAAGGTAATCCGGAGTAAGCATCCCCTCCCCCTGATAGAGCTCTGTCTGTATTCTGGCCTCAAACACAATGGTGTCCCGGTCCCTGCAGATCTCAAAGTCATTTTCAGACAGGTTGAACAGGCATCCGCTTTTGTCATCGGGCTGGAACTGCCTGATATCCAATGGTTCCATTGTCTTTGCATCATAGCAGAAGAGGTTGTTGATACTTCGTCTGCCCTCCCTATCCCTGACCGGATCATCCGGTGCTGTTTTCCCTGTCCGGCAGATATCCTCAGGCTGTCTGCGGAATCTGACTCCGGACCCCACATGAAACATCTGGATGGATAAATATTTTTCGCGGAATGCCTCGTGCCTCGTTACTTGGCCGTTGGCAATTCCGGCCGGCCAGTTAAATTCATCATACAGCCACATGGTCTCGCTGTGCCTGGTTTTATATTCGATCACGGTTTTTATGTGCTCCATCCATGCATCATCCAGATAGCCGCCCTCAAATCCGCTTCTCGCATGGGGCGCGCTGCATGTGATCCCCTTTTCACTCATTATGGACATCTGGCGCACAAGCTCGTCCCTTTTAAGTCTGTCATTCCAAAACCAAAGGGGGACCTGGGCCTCGTTCCATTCCCGCACCTGTTCCGGACTTTTAAAAAAGTCTTTTTGCATTCAATGTCTCCTTAAATACCTTTTATTGCTTGCCTGATTCGTATTAGAGTATAAAAGAAAAGAGAGCCAAGATATATCATTTTTCTTGGCTCTCTATCATATTTCTTATATTTTAATCGATTTCTGCTTAAAAGGTATCCTTTCCATACAACAGCTTATACTCATTGGGGGATATACCCGTATACTCCTTAAAGATCTTACCAAAATGGCTCTGGCTGGAAAACCCCAGGTAATTGCTAATGGATTTGCAGTCATAGGGTGAATACATCAAAAGATTTTTAGCCAGCTTTACCTTTTCCTCCAAAATATACCGGCTGATCTTGACCCCCTCGCACCGCACAAACAGATGAGACAGGTAATCCGGGTTCACATACAGGGCTTTTGCAATGGTCTTTACAGTCAAGCGTTCATGCATATGCTGGAAGATATGGTACTTACACTGCGCAACCAGTTTATTCTCCTGCTCCTTCTTCTCCCTCTGTACCTGTGCGTGCTCATATACCATACGTGTAAAAAACCTGGCCATATCCTGAACATAGAGCGCTACCTCTTCCCGGCTCTTCGCCTCATCGATCCTGATCGCCCAGGAATCCCCCGCTGAAAAAGCTTCATCGGAAATAATACCGCCGTCAATGGCTGCTCTGGCGTAAATGGCCATCGCGCACATTGCCACATTTTTATCGGAACGCAGCACATCCCTTGACAGGGTTCCCAGCTTTCCTCCGTATGGCTCCGTGATGCATTTCTCCATCCCCTCCATATCGCCCTGACGGATACACTCCAGTTCACGTTTTTCCCTCTGATAGGAATTATGGATGATATTATTTTCCTGCATACTGAATTTCAGACGGGCAATATCCTTTTTTACCGTTTCTTCATTTATCTTATTCTCCATATCAAATGGCCCCGCTTGCAGTTATTGTAATGTCTTTTACGGAATGATTATATTATATATGTCAATTTTACCGGACAAGCTGTTAAAAATCATGAACAGAACGTGGAAAAAATGTCAAATAGGTGCTAGAATAGGAGAAAAATACATTGGACAAACAAGGAGAAAAACCATGACAAGCCCCCTTACCATCAGGACCGCATCAGTCAGTGATGCACCGGCCCTGCTCTCCATCTACGCCCCCTATGTGGAGAAAACCGCCGTCACCTTTGAGTACACAGTGCCCAGTCCGGAGGACTTTCAGACACGGGTCGCCCACACCCTTGACCGCTACCCCTATCTGGTTGCAGAGAGAAACCGGGAGATCATCGGATACGCCTATGCCTCCGCATTTAAAGAGAGAGCCGCCTATGACTGGGCTGTGGAGACTTCTGTCTATGTCTCGGAGAACGCAAGAGGCACCGGAACCGGAACCACCCTCTATAAAGCCCTGGAGCAGGCACTGGAAAAACAGAATGTGCTGAATGTCAATGCATGCATCTCCTACCCCAACCCTGGCAGCATTTCCTTTCATGAAAAGCTGGGTTACAAAACCGTGGGCCATTTCACCCGGTGCGGCTACAAGCTGGACCAGTGGTGGGACATGATCTGGATGGAAAAAATGCTGGGAGAGCATCCCGCTTCCCCCAGCCCCTTTATTCCCTTTTCCAAACTTTGATTTCTGTTTTAGAGCTCTGTTTTAGAGCTCTGTTTCAGAACTCTGATCACAGCCGGCCGTATATGTCTGCCATGCGCCTGCATTTTCGGATCAGTCCGTCCTCCAGATCACCGGAGCGCATCCTCCACCTCCAGTTCTTGCCCAGGGTGGAGGGTTCATTGGTTCTGGCCTCAGTTCCAAGCCCCAGATAGTCCTGAACAGGGATTACCGCCAGCTTTGCCACGCTGGACATGGCCAGCCGTATAAAATCCCAGTGCACCTGGTCCTCAGGTGTATGCTCATTGCCTATGTATTCCCTGGCAAACGCCCTGTCATGGTCATTCATGCCTGCAAACCAGCTGACCAGCGTGTCATTGTCATGGGTGCCTGTATAGACCACGCAGTTTTCCCCATATTTATGAGGCAGGTATGCGCTGTCCTCTGTCTGGTCAAATGCAAACTCCAGCACCTTCATTCCCGGAAAACCGCTGTCCCTTACCAGCTGTAATACGGTAGGAGTCAGAAATCCCAGGTCCTCGGCTATGATGGGAAGGTCCTCTTTCCCAAAGCAGGTCTGCATTTTGCGGAATATCTCGATTCCCGGTCCTTTTTCCCAGTGTCCGTACTCCGCTGTTTTATCCCCATATGGTATGGAATAGTACTCGTCAAATCCACGGAAATGATCCACCCGCACCACATCATACAGATAAAAACTGTATTCCATGCGCTTCATCCACCAATTATACTCCGTGCGCCTGTGATATCCCCAATCATACAGGGGATTTCCCCAAAGCTGTCCGGTGGCGGAAAACCCGTCCGGCGGACAGCCGGCCACTGCCACAGGAGTCCCCTTTTCATCAAACTGGAACAGTTCCGGATGGGACCAGCTGTCAGCCCCGTCAAATGCCACATAGATGGGGATGTCTCCAATGATGCGTATGCCCTGCTCATTAGCATACTGCTTCAGGGAAGTCCACTGCTCCTCAAACTTGATCTGCTGGAATTCATAAAATCCGATCTCATCTGACAGCTGCTCCCTGTACCGGGCAACCGCTTCCCCTTTTCTGAGCCGGATATCTTCATCCCACAAATTCCAGCTTTTAGATCCAAAGTGATTCTTTATGGCCATGTAAAGACAGTATTCCCTTGTCTCCTCCCCCAGCGTACGGGCGGCCAGATCATGGACCGCGCTCCCCCATTCCAGACCGGATTTCCACCTCTCATACGCCTTTCTCAGTAAAGGGAAACGACCGTCATACAGCTTTTTGTAGTCAATATCCCTTTCATTGCCGCCAAAATCCACTTCCCTGCACTCTTCTTCTGTGAGAAGCCCCTCTGCAGTGAGCTTTTCCAGATCGATAAAATATGGGTTACCGGCAAAAGCAGAAAAAGACTGGTAAGGCGAATCCCCGAACCCGGTGGGTCCCAGAGGCAGTATCTGCCAGTACTTCTGTCCCGCGGCTTTTAATATATTAACGAACTCATACCCTTCCTTAGAAAATGCTCCAATGCCGTACCGCGAAGGCAGACTGGCAATCGGGAGCAGCATACCACATTCCCGCATCTTATTTATCTCCTTTGATCCGGGCAGCACCTTGTCCTGCTCTGCCTGTTCCCGGAAAATGTCGCTTAATTTTACCACAATTGACAGCGGGATACAAGTTAATCCTTTTAAGGCTTTAAAGGGGGAACTGACGCCGGACAGACATACCGCCGCTTTCCCCTGCTGTGCGTTCCGTACTCAATGGCCTCACTGGGGCAGCGGCAGATACATGCCATGCAGTGGGTACAGTTCTTTCCCCACAAAGGCCTTCCCTTTTCAAGGCGGATATTGTTAAGCGGACAGACCCTAACGCATTTTCCACAGGAAATACAGGAGTCATCCGCATAAAACTTTTTCGCATGGACAAACAGAGGATAGAAGATATCATTCACAATCCCGCTGTTCATCTTATCCTTAAAGCCCAGGCCGGGCTGTGAAAATATCTCCCCGCCCTTGATCCGGCGGGCGGCTTCATCTATAACCCCTTCCGCCTGGCGGATGATCCTCTGCGCTTCCTCCTGTGTGGGGACGGAAAACATGGCAATGTAGTTTTCCGGCATGACAATTGCAGCGCACCCCCGGTAATCCATTTTTTTTACAGCGCACAGTTTTTTCAGATATCTGCCTGCATTTCCAATGTCTCCTCCGCAGGTCATTACAAAGTAAATGTCCCTGTTTCCGGCAAGAGGCGTGTTCTCCAGCCATTCCTGCACAATACGCGGTATTCTCCAGGCATAGGTGGGTGCCACCACGACCCATGGACGGTCCGAGCGCATCTCCCAATGATCGCGGCTTCGGATCTTGCCCAACAGGTCCAAACTGTCATCGCCGGTCTCCCTGCCAATCCTCTTTGCAACATATTCGCTGTTTCCTGTTCCTGAAAAATATAAGATCATCCCAATTGCCTCCCGCTGTATTATTTTTATAGTTTGTTCCTGTTCATTTACCATTATACCGGACAAAAACAGTTAATACAACATTGGCTTACCAGACAAACCCACAGGGCATCTGACGCTGTGTGAAGCTCCCCAAAACGCAGCAAAGGAGATACCGTCTAAGGTTCGGTATCTCCTTGTTATACACCTAAATCCCTGTCTTCTTAGAATGTGTCTGAAAATCCATTAGCGTCCGAAAGCCCCTGAAACCACCCGGCTGATTTCTTATAGGACGGCCTTGCATTATGCTCCAGATCGATCCGGATCAGTCCGTAACGGTTTTTATAGGCGTTGGACCAGGACCAGCTGTCAAAAGGACACCACATATGGTATCCAAAACAGCTGCAGCCTTCCTTTATGGCCTTGTGAAGCCATTTCATAGATTTCCCAGCCCCTGGACCGATTCATTTTACAATTCTCCGGCATATAGTTTTCAGAATACTGGTCAGGCATAAACACATCCGAAACAAGAGGCATTTCCCTGTGGCATACCCTCCTGGGATGATAATAATTCACACCCACAAAATCCACCGTATTTTCGCGGATGAGTTCCTTATCCCCGGGCATAACGGAAGGAAGGACTGAATTTTCTTTCAGGATATCCACCAGTTCCCGGGGTTATACGCCTTTTACAGAAGGATCCAGAAACGAACGGTTAAACATCAGGTCTGCTATTCTGGCCGCCTTTTGGTCCTTCCCGTTCTCTGGATCCCGGCAGTAGGCGGGAGTCAGGTTCGTTACAATGCCGATCTGTCCCGGCTCCTTTCCACAGTTCCCCCCAGGCAAAACAGCGGGCATCGTTTTCAATGGACACCGGAAGTCCGCCAAAGAGGCGTGACAGCATTTCCAGAAACGGGATCCCATGAATGCAGGGAACCGCGCTGCGGCCATGGACAATACCTGCCCCGGGATCCACTGCACCCGGACAGCTCACAGCCACTCCATGGATTTCCCGGCCCCGGTCAGCCTTTAACCGGACTGAATCCATTGCCGCCAGCAGAGCCTGAATGTCTGCGGAGGGAGTCGGAAACAATCCCGCTTCCTCCAGATTCCCCTGTTCATCCCCCACCGCGTACTTGACACCGGTACCTCCAATATCAAATAACAGAACATTCATTATGATCACCTCTGCGTCCTTCTACAGTTCCAGGTCGATCCTTCTGCCTTCCTCTGCTGACCGGTATGCGGCATATACAAGTTCTATGGTCCTGGAAGCAAGGGAATATCCTGAAAGCGGCTCCCGGTCATAGGCTGCGCACTCCATAAAATCCTGCAGTTCTCCCACATACCCTCTCATGATCTCCTCTTCCAAAAATACCTTCTGCCAGCCGGCTTTGGTTCCCAGCTTCTCCGTCACATAAACATGTTCCAGATTTTTTTCACTGCTGTGATATGTATACAGTCCGTCTGTGGCAGCCATGTTGCAGTGGTAAACACTCTGATCCGTATAAATCTCTACCAGATTCTTCACACCGCCAACCACCATGTCCCCTGCCATGACCACCGCCTTACTGCCGTCAGAAAAAGTGATGGCCATATTGGCCAGGTCTTCCACATCCACAGGATCTGCATCAATAAAACCGCGTTCCTTCCCGGTGAGCATACGGGTTACATTTCCCATATCCGCAACCACACCCGTGACGCGGATGGATTCTCCTCTCCCCTTTCCCTCCAGATCCTTTAACAGCAGCACGGCGGACAGGGGATGACATCCCTGGCGTATAAGGGAACCTCCTCCGCTCATCTTCCAATAGGCTGCATGGGGAGCATGGGAACCATTATGGCTTTCCTCCGCCCTCATAAACAAGATCCGGTCATTCTGGGCCTGTAGGAACTCCAGGCTTTTAAGCAGCGCCGGGGCGTAGACATAGTTTTCAGCATACATAAACCTGCGCCCCGACTTTTTCACCTCAGCTTCCAGCAATGCCAGTTTTTCGCATACCGCCTCATACATCCTGGCCTTGGGTACGTTTCCGGCCAGTTCCTCATTTCCTGTTCCAAAAAAACCGGTGAGAGGTTTTTCGCAGATTACATGTTTCCCCCTTCTGACCACATCCATCACCATATCCGCGTGGAGACAGGGAGGAGCGATAATGTCTATCACATCGATCTCCGGATCCTCCAGCATTTTGTGATAATCTTCATATACATGGGCGATCCCATGGCGGCCCGCAAACTCCCCGGCCTTGGGATCCAGGGATGATACTGCCTTTAAGACCACCTCCAGGCCACATACCTTTTCATATGCACAGGCATGCAGCTCTGCTGCAAATCCGCTGCCAATAATACCTACAACCACCTTTTTCATTGTTCCTACACCCTTTCTCTGCTATCAGACTGCTGTATTCCCTGTGCGGTCATCTCCTGACCGCTGCTGCCGTCATCCTTTGACTGCTCCGGCGCTCAGGCCCTTCACCATCTGGTTCTGGGCCAGTGAGAAGAAAATAACCGCAGGTACGCTCATCAGGATAGACGCAGCCATCAAAGGTCCCCAGTGGACCCCCATCTCGTCTATGAAAAACGCAAGCCCCACGGCAATGGGACGCTTGGCTTTACCGTCCGTCATGGTCAGTGCAAACAGGAATTCATTCCAGGATAGCACAAAGGCGTTCATGGCAACGGTTGCCAGAATGGGTTTGCACATGGGAATCACAATCTCAACCAACACCCGGAAGGGGGAGCAGCCGTCAACCACGGCTGCCTCCTCCACCTCAATGGGAAGATTGTCAAAATATCCCTTCAGCATCCACACTGCCACCGGCAGGCATATGGTAAGGTACACCAGAATCAGCCCGCGGTAGGTATTGATCATTTTGAACTCTTTCAGGATGATATAGTACGGAATGATAACCGCCACCCGGGGAAGTACGCGGGCAAACAGGATGGTCCATATAAGACATCTGCTGCCTGTGAATTTATACCGGGAAAACCCATAGGCCGCCAGCACGCTGACCACCATTGTTACCAACGTGGTGCCCGTGGCCAGTATAACCGTATTCTTAAAGTAAAGCAGCATATTGGAATCCTTCAGGATCTGTGCGTAATGGGCGCCTGTGAAGGTTTCCGGGATCCATCTTGGGGGCATGGTGTATATCTGGCTTTCAGGCTTCAGGGATGTGCTCAGACACCAAAGGATCGGAAAGATACTGAACGCACAGATAGCAAGGATCAAAACCACTTTTATCAGGCCTGTAACCGTCATCTTTCTCTTCATTGGCCATCCCTCCCCTTTTTCCGAAGCTGTGTCGGAGCATAGAACAGAAAACAAACCAGGGCCGCACCGATGAGCAGGGTACTGGCCGCAGATGCACCTGCAAAATCAAACCGTGTAAAGCCCAGCCTGTAGATCAAAAGCCCCAGGATCTCCGAGGATGTGCCCGGTCCTCCTCCTGTCAGCACAAACAGCAGGTCAAAGGCATTAATGGCATTCACCACCTCCAGCACTATGACCATGGCGATCACAGAGCGCAGGGAGGGAATCGTGATGTAAAAAAACTGCTGGATCCGGTTCGCACCGTCAATGGCGCTGGATTCATACATGTCGCCTGGTATTCCCTGCAATCCCGCCAGGATCATCATCATAACAAAGGGGAAGCCGGCCCATGCATAAGCCACCAGCACGGAGGGCAGCGCGGTCTGGGCGGTGCTCAGCCATAATCTGCTCCAGGACTCCAAGCCCACGCTCTTAAACATGCCGTTGATCAGGCCAAAGTCGCTTTGGAGCATCCACCGCCATGTATTGGCAGACACAATACTCGGCACGGTCCAGGGAAGCAGCGCCAGGAGGCGGACTGCCTTAACCGGCTTTCCCTGTCCATCCATGATAAATGCTGCCAAAAATCCCAGGCTTACACGCAGGACCACGGTTCCCAGGATCCAGACCAATGTGTTTTTTACAATGGCGGGGAATTCCTCCAAGGTTATGATTCTCTCAAAATTATCCGTCCCGGTAAACCGGGTGTCAAAGGAAGGCAGGGTAACTTCTGAAAATGCAAAGGAAACAGTGCGCAGGATCGGAATAATCATCATCATAAGTACCACAACCGTACAGGGTGCAACAAACATCATTCCGGTACGCGCTCTCTTTTTATGGATATCCGGAGTACGCGCAGCGCTAAAAAAACGTCCCATAATCTTTTCCTCCTGTCCGCTGCAATCCGGCTGCCGCAGTTTGCCTACTGCAGCAGCCCATTGCACTGGCGTGTCATATCTTCGCATCCCTGTTCCACTGTCTTTGCCCCCTGCATAATATTCTGCAGTTCCACAATAATGATCTTCTGCATATCCGTCCAGGCCGGCGTGGTTGGATTCAGGCGCCCTACCATTGCGCTTTCCAGAACAGTCTGATAAAGAGGAGAGTTCCATATCCCGTACTGGGTAGCGCCCTTTCTGGCCGGAATACGGATGGTCAGCTCACCCAGAACCTCAGGCTCCAGGAACCATTTTGCAAACTCAAACGCTGCATCCGGATTTTTTGCCGTAACCGGGACTGTAAACATCCAGCCGCCGGAGCTGGCAGGGGATTTTGGAGGTACGCAGAATCCATAATCCAGGTCCGGATAATTGGTATCAAACTCAACCGCGTTCTGGTCCCCGCCCATCATCATGGCCACCTTGTTTTCAATAAATAAAGGCATGATATCCTTTGTCATGGTATAGTTGATTACTCCCTCAGGCGTTACCTTTTCCGTGGTGTACAGGCCGGTAAAGAACCGCACGGCCTCAATTGCCTCCGGGGTGTTAAGTGTACATTCGGTCTGATCCTCATTGAGGAAATCAGCGCCGTTGGCCCAGACAATGGGCGAAAGGGTCATGAACACATTGGATGGGTCCGCATTGCTGGCGGCAATTCCCACACCGTACTGCTCCCCGGGAATGGTCAGCTTCTTAGCGATCTCCAGCATGTCATCATAGGTCCACCCCTCCTGCGGATAAGGCACTCCTGCGGCATCGAACATGGTCTTATTGTAATACATGATGGAACTGCTGGTACGGTAGGGAAGCCCGTAATAGGCACCGTCAAACTTGCCTCCCTCGATCACGGCCGCAAAATCAGACAGATCCATATCCTTTATCTGGTCGTCCCAGGGCTGCAGCAGGTTTTTGTCCACCAGCGTTCCCATCTGCGTCACATCCACTGCCAGTATGTCAGGTCCACCGCCTCCCAGGATGGTGGTAACCGCCTTATCCACATACCCGTTGACCGGAAGGGCCTCAATGGTAAGGTTCACATTGGGCTTTTCTTTTTTATACGCTTCCACAATAACCGGGATCTGATCTTCCCACCAGCTTCCCATCCAGATGGTCAGCTCCTGCTGTTCCTCGGCGGCAGCCGAACTGCCCTGCTGCGTTTTGGATTCCTTATCCGCAGCTGAACTGCCTGATGATGTTCCTCCCCCACAGGCGGCCAAACTAAGTGCCATCATACCTGCCAGCACTGCGCTTCCAGCTCTCATCATTCTATTTTTTACCAACCTCATCACTTAACCTCCATCACATTTACACTAAATTTGATAGTATCCGCAGGATTCGCGGATATAAAATTCAGGCTCTGCTGCTACGTCTTCATACGTTTCCCCGTTTCGCGTCCCATTGATGATCTCCAGCAGGATATCAATGGCATGGTGTGAAATATACCGCAGGTCAAACCCCACTGTTGTAAGGGGTACAAGGGCGGTTTCCGCAAACCGGATATTGTCCAGACTGGCCACTGCCAGTTCCTGGGGCACCTTAACCCCGTTTTTGTCCAGGAATTTAATAACCGGAATTGCCAGTTCATCCTGTGTGACAAGAAATGCATGCTCTGTCTTTCCTTTTCGCAAAAGGTTTCCAAGAGCCTCATCCCCTGCCAGATTAAAATCATTCACCCCCAGTCTGCACACCATATCCCCTGACGGTTCAATCCCTGCTTCCTTCAAAGCCTTTGAATATCCGGTATACTTAGGGTCTCGTTCAACTGCCTCGTCATCTTCCCCTGCCACGAATATCACCCTCTTATGTCCCATCTGGAGCAGATGCTTGGTGGCGATATACGCCCCCTTAACCAGATTCGGGTAAACTGCATCGATCTTTGGCGTGATATCAAAACCAGAGAGCAGCACCACAGGAAAGCCCTGTGCCCTGAGCCGTTCCAGCTTGGGCAGATTATCGGTAAACTTTGTGTTTAGTATCAATCCGTCCACCTTGTTGGAAAGCATTAGATTGATCGCCTTTTCTTCCATTGCCAGATCGTCATGGCTGGCGATCACGTACATGGTATATCCGTTCTGTTCCAGATACTGTTCTATACAGCGCGCTTCCGATGTCAGGAGCAGGCTGGAAATGTTACGGATCACCAGGCCAATGGTCCCTGTTCTCTTAAGGACAAGGGCCCTTGCCATATTATTTGACGCGTAGTTCATTTCCTTGGCTGCCTTCTGCACCTTATTCCTGGTAGCTTCGCTGATTCTGGGGCTGTTCTTTAATGCCAGGGATACGGTATTAACGGAGCACCCCACTACCTCTGCAATATCCTTTAATGTCACTTCATACATGTGTTCATTCTCCTATTTCTTGTCATTTTGTATTATCGATAATACTATTATAGCAAAATCAAACCGGTTTGTTAATCGCTATTTTTGCGAATTTTTGCTAAATTTAAAATACATATTGACAAATATTTGTGAGAATGCTTATAATACAGTTACAGGGTTTGTATTAACGTTAATACAAATCTCATATGTTTATTATAAACAGACTTTTTTATTCTTGTCAATATATTTTATACATTTTTTTGTTTTTCTCTCAAATGGACCATATAACACTTGTCCACATTGCTCAACCGTACTTTATAAGCATCACTGCTTATAAAAATAAAAAAAACAGGAGAATACAACTATGGTAAAAGAATTTAACCACATTGGGATCAATGTAAGGGATCTCCAAAAGACCCTGGCATTCTATTCCAAGCATTTCGGAGCAAAAATCATGCGGGGGCTTTATATACCAGCCTCCCACACCATTGCCGCTTATGTCCAGATCGGCAGCCAGATGGTTGAGTTTTTAAGTCCGCTGGCACCTGACGGGAATACGGCATACGGGATCGCCCATATTGCCTACATAGTAGATGATATTGAAGAAGCAGCCAGGATCCTCATTGAAAAAGGCCATCCTTTCCACGTCATGCGCAAGCGCGCAGGGTCCGGCGGCGGTAAGATCGCTTTTCTCAAAGATCCCAACGGCGCCAATGTGGAACTGATCGAACGCCTGGAATCCTATTCCGAGGAGGGCTGGGAGCCTACCACGGAAGTCCTGGATTTTGACCATGCCTCAATTTTTTCCAACAGTCTTCAGGCCGGAATTGATTTCTACATCAATGACATGGAGATGTCCATGCTGCAGAACTATCATTTTGAGGAGCGCAAATTTGATATGGTCTATATGAACACCGGACGAAATATCCTGGAACTGCTTCACAACGAAACGCCCCGCCAAGGTCCTTTGATGGGCCACATTGCCCTGAGGGTCACTGACACAAGAGCCATGGCAGAGCGTCTGGCAGGCGAAGGCGTGGAACTGCTCACCCAGCCCCGTGTACTGGCCACTAAAAACGGGTATGTATGCAACATAAAGGATCCTGACGGAATTGCAGTTGAACTGATTGACCGTGTTTCACTTTTTGAGGTATAAGCCATGAAATTAGCATTCAGCTCCCTTTCCTGCCCCTCCTGCAATGTGGACGAACTGATCCGCATGGCCCGGAAGTACGGCTATGACGGGGTAGAATTGAGGACTTTAGAAAACACCATCAACCTGTGGGAATTGGAAGACTTCAGCCCCTCCATGCTTCCCGCCACCTGTGAAAAATTCAGATTGGCCGGCCTTCAGGTGCTGGTAGTGGGAACCAGCATATCCTTTGCAAAAACCGATCCGGGAAACAAAGAAAAGCAGCTGGACCTCCTAAAAAAATTCAGCCTCATTGCCCGCGGCCTGGATTGTCCCTATCTGCGCGTGTTCGGAGGTCCTATTCCGGAGGGCCAGACATACGGGGAGGTCCTCTCCCGTGATATAGAAGGCTACAGGGAGGCCATCAGCATTGCAGAATACTACGGTGTAAAACTGTTGTTTGAAACCCATGATGATTTCAGTACATCCACAGCCATGCTCCCCCTCTTGGAGGGAACCGGCGGAAAGGCCGGAGTCATTTGGGACATCCTTCACCCTTACCGCTTTGGGGAGTCCATGGAAACCACCTGCAAACATCTGATCCCCTATGTATGCCATGTCCACATCAAGGATTCCGCTGTCTACTCAAAGGACGGGTTTGATATCGCCCTTCCCGGGCAGGGAAGGGTGCCCATCCCTCTTGCAGTTTCACTGTTAAAAGAGGCGGGCTATGAGGGTTACCTGTGTTTTGAGTGGGAAAAACACTGGCACCCGGATATAGCCAACGCCGATATCTCCCTTCCCCATTACGTCCAGTATATGAGGGAGATCCTCTGACCTGGCCCGGCCCAAAACATAATTATCAAACAAGCCTAACACAAAGGAGGTATCTACTTGAATGGTAAAACAGCTTTGATCACAGGAGGCAGCGAGGGAATCGGCCTGGCCTGCGCCAAAAAGCTTTATGACCAGGGCTATGCAGTGTGCCTGCTGTCACGAAGCCCGGAAAAACTGGAGGCAGCTGCCGGCAAGTTGACCGGCGGCTTCCAGGAAGCAGACAGCCATATTCTGCTCATTCCCTGTGATGTAACCCAGAAATCCCAGGCAGCCCGGGCAGTCGGCCGGATGGCTGAGAAGTGGGGAAGGATCGATGTGCTGATCAATTCTGCCGGGTGCAGCATGCATGCCCCCAGCTCTTTTGAGGACGTGGACCAGGAGGAATACACCCGGATACTGCGTACCAATACAGACGGCACGTTCTGGACCACCCAGGCAGTGCTTCCCCTGATGAAACAGCGGGAAAAAGGCTTTATTTTAAACATCCTCTCCACTGCCGCCCATGCCGCCGGAGCCGGAAATGCACCTTATTCCGCTTCCAAATTTGCGGCAAAAGCCCTGACCGACACCCTGGTGCAGGAGTACAGGGGAACGGATATCCGTATCTCATCCATCAGCCCGGGGCCTGTGTCAACCACCATTTGGTCCCACAAGACCACACCTCCTGATAAAGCTCTGATGATGAAGATGCTCCGTCCCCAGGACATAGCAGATATCGCAGCATTCCTCCTTGCCCTTCCGGATCATGTGCACATACGCGACCTGGAGGTAACGCCCTGGAAGATGGCCTGAGCGGGATTGTTCAAGCGCGCCCTAAATGGCACGGCGGAAGTTTCATCCCGGAGAAATTACTCTTCCAAAGCAAACAAATACAGCCCAAGACAAAATACCGCACCACGGCCGGCAGCCGGGCGCGGCTTTGTCCTGGGCTTTTGCAGCTCCCCTTTTTTCTATTCCTACTCCCTATACTCTTCCTTTTCCTATTCCCCTCTCCTGTACTCTCCCGGAGTCCGATGGTACTTTATCCTGAACAGCCTGTTAAAATAAGAAATATTGTCAAATCCGCACCGCTGGGCCACGTCCGTCACCGACATGGCCGTGGAGCGCAGAAATCCGGCCGCCTTTTCCAGCCTGTAGTCATTGAGATACTGGATAAAAGGCATTCCCATATACTTTTTAAAGTATTTCATAAAGTGGGACGTACTGTAAAAACACAGGGCAGCCCCGTCTTCCACGGTAATCTTCTCACCGTAATGGTTCTCAATATATTCCAGGATCAGCTTCATTTTCTCCCTTGATTTTCTCAGCCTCTCCCCTCCTGCCGGAATATTGTCCTCTGACAGCAGGCCCAGAAGCAGAAACAGAACGCCTTTTACACCCAGTTGGTAGCCATATGCCTTATCTTTGCAGAGAATATCCATATAATGGATACCGTCCATCACATGCTGATAGATATCCATTCCTTCCCTGATATGAATCGGACTGTATGCCTGCCCCTGGGACAATGGCTGAAGGAAATCCGCCGTGCATACATCCTCCTGTGTTGTCATGAGCATGGATAAACGGAATATAATATTCTCATATTCCATCACCTCCTGGCCGGACTGGCTGATCCCGTGAAGCTGTCCCGGGAATATCACCACTGCCTCCCCGGCCTGTACCCTCAGGGGCTCCATATCCACGGTCACCACTCCCCGGCCTTTTTTTACGGAAATGATCTCCAGTTCCTCATGCCAGTGGACCTGTACCTGCTTAAAATCAAGGGGAATGGAACAGGGATAAATATTAAAGGGAAATTCCCTTCCCGCATGTTCCTTGACTTCACGGTAATCATAATAATGACCGGTTCCATGACCATCCAGCATATTTTCCTCCCCAAACCATAATTTTGATAGTATTGTACTATATATTAACATGATTCTGCAAGATTTTCTTATATTATAAAACTATAATACAGACAAACGTACAAGTACTGTCCCCTTGGGGATTCGAGATCACTCTATAAACAGATTGATTGTTTTGAAAGGAAGGAATACCATGAATCAAAAATCATTGGAAGAAATGCTTACCGCCTTATGTAAAAAGGACCTGTCCCTGTGCACGGACCAAGAATTGTACACCGGGCTGCTGCTCCTGGTAAAGGGCATGGCAAAGGAGCGCGCCGCTGCCAGGGGAAAGAAGAAACTCTATTATATTTCCGCTGAATTTCTCATTGGAAAGCTTCTTTCCAACAATTTGATCAACCTTGGGATTTACGACAATGTAAAGGACATCCTGGCAAAGCACGGAAAGTCCTTAAGCCATATGGAGGACATGGAACCGGAACCTTCATTGGGCAACGGCGGCCTGGGCCGTCTGGCAGCCTGTTTCCTGGACTCCATTGCAACCCTTGGCTTAAACGGGGACGGGATTGGGCTAAACTATCACTTCGGTCTGTTTAAACAGCTGTTTTGCAGCAATCTCCAGGACGAAGAGCCTAATCCCTGGATTGAGAATACCTCATGGCTTACCAAAACTAATGTGACCTACCAGGTTCCTTACAAGGGTTTTACCCTTACCTCCAGAATGTATGACATCCAGGTTACCGGTTATGGAAACAGGACCAACACCCTTCATCTCTTTGATGTGGAAACCGTGGATGAATCCCTGGTAACCGAGGGCATTTCCTTTGACAAGACCAATGTTGAGAAGAACCTGACCCTGTTCCTGTACCCGGATGACAGCGACAGGGCCGGACAGGTGCTGCGCATCTGCCAGCAGTATTTTATGGTCAGCAATGCCGCCCGGCTGATCCTGGCAGAAGCCCTTGAAAAAGGCTCCACCCTCTATGATCTGCCCGATTATGCGGTGATCCAGATCAATGACACCCATCCTACCATGGTCATCCCCGAGCTGATCCGTCTTCTCACCTCAGAGCATGGCATGGAAATGGACGATGCCATCCAGGTGGTAAGCAGGACCTGCGCCTATACCAACCACACCATCCTGGCAGAAGCCCTGGAAACATGGCCCATGGAATACTTTAAGGATACGGTTCCCCAGCTCATCCCCATTATGGAAATCCTGGACGACAAGGTGAGAAGGAAATTTGACGACCAGTCAGTGGCCATCATTGACAGAGGTGACCGGGTCCACATGGCCCATATCGATATCCACTACGGCTTCAGCGTCAACGGCGTGGCAGCCCTTCACACCGATATTTTAAAGGAAAATGAACTCCATAACTTTTATGAGATATACCCCGGCAAGTTCAATAATAAAACCAATGGGATCACCTTCCGCAGATGGCTCCTCCACTGCAATCCGCAGCTGTCCGCTTTTATCAGCGGATTGATCGGGGAAGGTTTTAAAAAGGATGCCATGGAGCTTCAGAACCTGAATGATCCTGCATTTACAGGCAATATCAAAACACTACACCGCCTTTTGTCCATTAAGGACAGCAAAAAGGAGGATCTGGCCGTTTATCTTAAGGAAACCCAGGGGTTGGATGTAAATCCGCAGTCCATCTTTGACATTCAGATCAAACGCCTTCATGAGTATAAGCGCCAGCAGATGAACGCCCTGTACCTGATCCATAAATATCTGGAGATCAAACAGGGAAAGAAGCCAACCACTCCCATCACTGCCATTTTCGGGGCCAAGGCAGCTCCTGCCTATGTCATTGCAAAGGATATCATCCATATGATCCTCTGTCTGCAGCAGATCATTGACAATGATCCTGATGTAAAGCCCTGCCTCCAGGTGGTGATGGTGAGCAATTACAATGTAACCCTGGCGGAAAAACTGATCCCGGCCTGCGACATTTCCGAGCAGATCTCCCTTGCTTCCAAGGAGGCCAGCGGCACGGGCAATATGAAGTTCATGCTCAACGGAGCCGTTACCCTGGGCACGGATGACGGCGCCAATGTGGAGATCCATCAGCTGGTGGGGGATGACAATATTTATATTTTCGGCGATTCCAGCCAGACAGTCATTGACCGGTATAAGGACGGAAGCTACTGCTCCAGGGACTACTATGAATCCAATCCCGCCATCAGGGAAGCGGTTGACTTTATCACAGGACCGGCCATGCTCGCTGTCGGATGCAAGGAAAATCTGACCCGCCTTTCCAATGAATTGCTGAACAAAGACTGGTTTATGACCTTCCCTGATTTTGATGCCTACTGCAAAACCAAGGAACAGGCATACAGCGATTATGAAAACCGCACCCAGTGGGCAAAAAAAATGCTTGTAAATATCAGTCAGGCCGGATTCTTCTCCTCCGACCGCACAATTTTGGAATATAACAGGGATATATGGAAGCTGGATGAGGAATAGCAGACCGCCGGGGGGATAATTGTAATAAATTTGCCATAATTTTCATAAAATCTTCAAATTCATGTGGTATCTTCTGTGTTATACTTGAGTGAGTTTGAACTTTCATTCCAGTATGACTGAAATCAGATCCATATCGAAAAGGAGTAATTATATTATGAATCAATTAGCGGCAATGGCCCTTTCGCTTGCCCTGGGTACAGCGCTTGCGGCTACCCCTTATAGTACGGCTTCTCTTAACACGGCCTCGTTTCACACCTCCGGGGCCGTGGATTCACCGGAGGCATTTTCCACCTTTGCAGTGGGTCCCGGCCTTAACAACCTCTCTGTAAAAGACGACTATGCCTCCTACCAATGGGCATTACGCAATGACGGCCAGGTGCAGAGAATTGAGCGCAAGCTGGACATTAAAACCGTGGACCCCATTATAAACACGGACGAAAACGGGGTGGACAGCATTTCCCTGCCTCCCCTGGGTCCCAGCAACTTTAAAGCCTTGACCACTGATGCGGTCAAGGGGATCGATATCAACATCCAGCCGGCCTGGGAATTCTATGACCAGCTTGAGGCAAAGCGCCCCGTTGTCGTAGCTGTCATAGATACAGGCATCGATACCACTCATCCCGACCTTAAGGATTCCATGTGGGTCAACGAGGATGAGATACCCGGCGATGGCATTGACAATGACGGAAATGGTTACATCGATGACGTGAACGGATGGAATTTCCTTGACAATACCAATCAGCTCTATGTGGGAAAGGAAGACAATCACGGCACCCACGCTGCGGGCACCATTGCTGCGTCCCGCGGCAACGGCGGTATTGCGGGGATCAATGACGGCCAGTATGTAAAGATCATGTCTTTAAAAGCCCTGGGCGGTGAAAGCGGCAAGGGAAGCCCGGAAAGTGTCATAGCCGCCATCCGCTATGCGGAGGCCAACGGCGCCCAGATATGCAATCTGAGCTTTGGCTCTGAAAACTATACCGAGGAATTCATGGCAGTCATACAGAATTCCAAGATGCTCTTTGTGGTGGCTGCCGGAAATGGGGATGAAAATGAAAAGGGATACAGCATTGACCAGAATCCCGTATATCCTGCCAGCCTTCCCTTTGACAATGTGATCACGGTGGCCAACCTTATGTTTGACGGCAAGCTGGACCGAAGCTCCAATTACGGACCTGTGAATGTGGACCTTGCCGCTCCGGGCTGTTTTATCCTGAGCACGATCCCGGACCGTTCCTACGCGTTCATGACCGGCACCTCCATGGCAGCCCCCATGGTAACAGGAGCCGCTGCCATGATCTATTCCGCCAGACCGGATCTGGATCTGATCGGGGTCAAGAACGTCCTTCTGGCCTCAGCAAAAAAACTGGATACCCTAAACGGCAGGGTACTCAGCGGAGGTATGCTGGATGTGTACTCGGCATTGCAGTGGGGAAGGCCGCAGTAAGATGCGGGTGTTTGGATGGGGCGGAGTACGGGGATAAGGATTCAAGCAGCCGTTGGGTAATGAGTTACAGGTTTTAGTATTTTAGCAAGTTTTATTTTTCTCCCCCCTTCCCATCGCATCATACAGCCAAAAAAAGGCATTGTCCACGACCGCATGGTTTGGACAATGCCTTTTTATTATCACTTATAAATCAATCACGCCATAAGCCATATCTGCTTATATTATACGGGATATGCCTTGCTCTCCTTGTCGGCCACGGAGCTGTCCACCTTTGTCTGCTGGGCTGCTCTGTACTCGAAGAAGTCCTTTGCAACAGCCGGGAACAGTGCATAGCTGAGCACGTCCTCATCCTGCTGTTTCCACTGCGCGCATTCTTTCTCAAACTGAGGCAGCTGCGGCGGGATCAGGTCTGCAGGTCTGCAGGTGATAGGGGTCTCGTCACCGATGATCTTCTTCTGAACCTCGGCGTTAAACGGCTTAACCGTCTGGCCGAACTCACCTAACATGATCTTCTTGGATTCCTTCGGAACCATCTTGTAGCGCTCACCCATGATCACGTTCATAACAGCCTGTGTACCAACGATCTGGGATGATGGTGTAACCAAAGGCGGCTCGCCAAAGTCCTTACGCACTCTGGGGATCTCCTCCAGAACTTCGCGGTACTTGTCTTCCTGCCCTGCGTCCTTAAGCTGCTTTACCAGGTTGGAAAGCATGCCGCCCGGAACCTGATACTGAAGGGTCTTGATGTTAACGCCTAATACCTTTGGATTGAGAAGGCCGCTCTTAAGCGCCTCGTCACGTATGGGCTGGAAGTGATCTGCGATCTCAGCCAGCAGTGCCTGGTCATATCCTGTGTCATATGGAGTTCCGCGGAAGGTCTCCACCATTACCTCGGTAGCCGGCTGGCTGGTTCCCAGTGCCAGAGGCGACATAGCGCAGTCAATGATCTCACAGCCTGCTTCCACTGCCTTTAAGTAGGTCATGGATGCAACGCCGGAGGTGTAGTGGGTGTGCAGGTCGATAGGAAGCTTTGTCCCTTCCTTCAGCGCCTGTACCAACTCTGCTGCTGCGTATGGTGTCAGCAGACCTGCCATATCCTTGATACACAGGGAGTCAGCTCCCATATCCTCAATTCGTTTGGCAATGTCCTTCCAGTAATCCAGTGTATATGCATCACCCAGCGTGTAGCACAGGGCGATCTGTGCATGTCCCTTTTCTTTATTGGTTGCCCTGACGGCTGTCTCCAGGTTACGGATATCATTCAGACAGTCGAAAATACGGATGATATCAATACCATTGGAAATGGACTTCTGTACAAAATATTCCACCACATCATCTGCATAGTGATTGTATCCCAGGATGTTCTGTCCACGGAACAGCATCTGCAGTTTGGTGTTCTTAAATCCGTCCCTCAGTTTCCTAAGTCTATCCCATGGATCTTCCTTCAGGAAACGAAGGCAGGAGTCAAATGTCGCACCGCCCCAGCACTCAACTGCGTGGTAGCCTACCTTGTCCATCTTATCAATAATGGGCAGCATCTGCTCAGTAGACATTCTGGTTGCAAGCAAAGACTGATGAGCGTCACGAAGGACGGTCTCCACAATCTTTACTGGCCTCTTCTCTATCTCTGCCATAGTAATAATTCCTCCTCGTTATGAGCATTAGCGCCTGTCCTTAAGGCGCTTACGTGCGATACAGACCACCGCCGCTCCGACAGGTTTCACGCCTGCTTCGCGCAGCGGCTGTCATTGTCAAAATGTGTTGCCACTATACACCAAATATTGCCATGAACGTACCGGCCGCAACTGCTGTACCGATAACGCCTGCAACGTTGGGTCCCATAGCGTGCATCAGCAGGAAGTTGGTAGGATCAGCCTCAGCTCCCACCTTCTGGGATACACGTGCTGCCATGGGAACCGCGGACATGCCTGCGGATCCGATCAGCGGGTTGATCTTGCCTCCGGTCAGCTTGCACAGAAGCTTTCCTAAGAGCACGCCGCCGATGGTGCCGAAGATAAATGCGGTAAGGCCCAGGGCTACGATCTTAATGGTTGTAACATTCAAAAATGCCTCAGCACTTGTGGTTGCGCCTACGGAAGTTCCCAGCAGGATAACAACAATGTACATCAGCGCATTGCTTGCCGTATCAGCCAGCTGCTTCACAACGCCGCTCTCACGGAACAGGTTGCCCAGCATCAGCATACCTACAAGAGGAGCTGTGGATGGCAGGATCAGACACACCACAATGGTTACAATGATGGGGAATAAGATCTTCTCCAGTCTGGAAACCGGACGAAGCTGTTCCATCTTGATCTTGCGCTCTTTCTCAGTTGTAAGCAGCTTCATAAACGGCGGCTGGATAATGGGTACCAGCGCCATATAGGAATATGCTGCCACTGCAATGGGTCCCATGATCTGGGTCTGTCCCAGCTTACTGCACAGGAACAGGGAAGTAGGTCCGTCCGCGCCTCCAATGATGGAGATGGCAGCTGATTCCTTGCCTGAGAATCCTAACAGTATGGCAAAGAAATAGGCGGAATAAATACCCAGCTGTGCGGCAGCACCCATCAAGAAGCTGATGGGGTTGGCGATCAGCGGACCAAAGTCTGTCATGGCTCCCACGCCCAGGAAGATAAGGGAAGGCAAGATGCTCCACTCATCCAGCTGGAAGAAGTACCACAGAAGTCCTCCGGTGCCATTGGAGGTCTCCTCCGGAGAGTACATGATCTCCGGATAAATGTTAACCAGCAGCATACCGAAAGCAATCGGAATCAGCAGCAGGGGTTCAAATCCTTTTCTGATCGCAAGGTATAAGAACACCAGGGCTACTAAGATCATCACATAATTCCCCACTCCCAGATGGAAAAACGCCATCTGGTTCAGCAGGTTGTTTATCAAATTGCCAAAATCCATAATGTTCCCTCCATAATGAATCCCGTATTGCTACGGGTCCATCTTTTCTATTAGTTCAGAGTAGCCAAAACCGCGCCGGATTCAACGGAATCGCCAGTGGATACATTAATGCTGGCAATGGTTCCATCCTGAGGAGCCACAATATCGTTTTCCATCTTCATGGCTTCCAGAACCAGAATAACATCACCCTTCTTAACAGCCTGTCCAACAGCGCTCTTTACTGCAACTACCTTGCCGGGCATGGGAGCTGCCACCTGTACGGAGCCTGCTGCGCCTGCGGGAGCTGCCGCTGGTGCAGGAGCTGCTGCAGGGGCTGCGGCCGGTGCAGGAGCTGCCACCGGTGCTGCGGCCACTGGTGCAGCACCGGCTGCTGCGCCCTCTTCAACGGTTACTGCATATGCTTTTCCATTTACTGTAATTGTATATGTCTTCATTATATAATTCCTCCTGAAATTAAGAATAATTACGGAATCCCTGTTCCTTATCTCCGCCTGGAACCCTGTACCCGGCGGATGGAACGAACCACCAGTCCGTTAGAAGAAGTTCCCTCATAAGCGGCAATGGCCGCTGTTATAACTGCCACAAGTTCTGCGTCATCAGACAGATCCGCGCTTACTGCCGGTGCCGCTGTATTAACCGGTGCTGCCGGTACTGGTGCCGGTGCCGGAGTGTCTTTCTTTGTATTCTTTCCTGTCTCCCACTGATGGATGAACTTAAAGCAGGCGATCAAAAGGCTGATGAAGACAAGTACCGCGAACACGGTTCCGATACCGATCGCGGAATAAACCGTTGCCGATTCCATCAAACTGCCTACACCCTTGCCGTCATCATCGTTCCCCAGGTCGGTGAACTCTGTCTTAAGTTCCTGTGTGGCCATATTCAGGTTCAGCACGTACTGCATGGAACCCTCTGTAAAGGTAACAGGAATCATCACCGTATAACTGCCGTCTGCCAAAAGCACTACGCTTGCGCTGTCCAGGTCAATTCCCTTAACATCTCCCAGCTCATGTCTGATCTCGATCTGGGTATTGTACAGGTTTGCGCTTTCCTGATCCCCCTGGGCCTCGGTCAATGCCTTCTGGATGATCATCTGCTCCATGGATGTTCCCAGGGTCTGGGCCGCTGAAAGCTTCAGGGACTGGGCCATGGCGTCATCTACAAGAGTTCCCTCCGTACTGATCTCGGGAACCTTTGCCGCAGCATCTTCCTGTTTTGCAGTACAGGCTGACAGGCTCACCAGGCAGGCAGCCATGAGAACCGCTGCTGCCACTCGTTTCATTAATCGTCTCATATACCTGTCACCTCTCTTTAAACCGTGCCATGCTTCTTAGACGGACGGTCCTCTCTCTTTGTGAACAGCATTTCAAAGGCTGCGATCACCCGCTGACGGGTCTCCTCTGCCTTGATAATATCGTCTACATATCCTCTCTTAGCTGCGGAAACAGCGCTGGACTGCAGGGATGTGTACTCTGCTGTCTTCTCTGCGATCAGGGCTGCCGCCTGATCTGATGCAGCGATCTCCTTTGCATACATGATCTTAACAGCCTCGGAAGGATTCATCATTCCAATGACTGCGCCCGGCCATGCGTAAACCACATCCGCCCCAATGGACTTGCTGCCCATGGACAGGTATGCGCTGCCAAATGCATCCTTAACAACAACAGTTACCTTGGGCACGCTTGCATTGGCGTATGCATAGGTAAGGCGTGCCGCTGCCTTTGCCATTCTTCTCTCGCTGCAGATCTTTGCCTTGTAGCCCTTTACGTTCACCAGGGTGAGCACAGGGATATTGAACGCATCGCAGAAATTAATAAAATCAGTTGCCTTGTCACAGCCCTTGCCGGACAATACAGCCTCAAACTCTTCCTTCTTCTCTCCGTTGTCATAAACTTCGGTACGGTTGGCGACACAGCCAACGGTTGTCCCATTCAGCCGGATGAAGCCGGTAACCATGGAAGGTTCATATGCTTTCTTCACTTCCATGAAAAAATTATTATCAGAAATCATGGTCAGGGCCAGACCTGTATCCCCGGTACAAGCTTCCAGATTCCCGCACATGCGGTTTAAGTCATCCTGACACTCGCCGTAAGACATATCATCCTCATTGTTGGACGGTAAAATAGATACCAGGCTGCGGATCTGAGCCATAATAGATGCCTCATCACCTGCAAAATCAACCAGTCCAGACTCTTTAGCCTGGAAGTCAGCCGAGGAGGTGTCACATTTTTCAATGTAATTGCCGTCAATTGCGTTCGGTGCATTAACAAACAGCTTTCCGGACTTCTCTTCCATGAAAGTGAAGTCTGTGATGCCTGCTGATACCGCCATACCCCCGCCGCAGGTTCCAAAGATCGCTGTTATCTGTGGAATCACGCCGGAAGCCATTGTCTGGCTTAAATACAGCTTTCCAAAGCCGTCCAGTGCATCAGTTGCCTCCTGGAGACGAAGCCCTGCGCAGTCTACCAGGCCAATGACAGGTGCTCCCATCTTCATTGCCATGGAATAGATGTTGCAGATTTTCTTTGCATGCATTTCACCCATGGATCCGCCTAATACAGACGCATCCTGGCTGTATACATACACCAGGCATCCACCGATGGTACCATAACCGGTAACCACACCATCAGCCGGGGTCTCCTGCTCAGTCATGTTAAAGTCCGTACTTCTGGCAGTGATGTACGCGCCGACTTCAACAAAACTGTTCTCATCAAGCAGGGCTGCAATGCGGCTGCTTGCTGAAGTTTGTGCTGAATTACTCATTTTCCAGTCCTCCATCATTCATAAGTTTAACAATACCTAAACATCAGAACCTGAATTTAGCCCTGACGTCAAAAAAAGCAGAAATATTGCCACATACAATTATAATAATAAATTTGTCAAATATCAAGTTCTTTCGGCATAAAAAAGTGAAAATATTAACGAAATCCCGGATCAGGGTAACAGAAAGGAGTTGTAGCATTTCCAAAAGAAAAGGAAAGGCTGCAACTCCATTTTTGTTACATAGTGATCACCGCCTGCAAACAGGGGTATTTATGTCATTGAAAAAAACTTGTCGTGAATGACCTGCACTGCTTTCTCCGCATCCTTTTTGTCCACCAGAACGGATATCTTGATCTCACTGGTGGAGATCATATTGATATTGATGTTGGCGTCATAGAGCGCTTCAAATAATTTGGCTGCAACACCGGGATTGTTGATCATGCCCGCTCCCACCACGGAAACCTTGGCGATCTCTGAATTGGTCTCCAGACGGCCGTAACGGATCTCCTCCCTGTGCTCCTTAAGAAGGGCTGCCGCCCGCTCCAGGTCCGGCCCGGCCACGGTAAAGCAAATATCCTTTCCCTCCTCATGGCCGATGCCCTGAAGGATGATATCCACATTGATATGGTGCTGTGCCAGCAGCGAAAATACCTTAAAGGAGGTTCCGATCTCATTGGGCACCCCGATCAGTGCAATCCTTGAAATATCCTTGTCCTTGGCAACGCTGCTGATATATGATTTTTCCATGCGTTTTGCTACCCCCTTGATTTTTGTACCCGGATGGCCTGTGAAGCTTGACAGGACCTCCAGCTTTATATTGTATTTCTTTGCCATTTCCACGGATCTGTTATGTAATACCTGTGCTCCCAGGGTAGCCAGCTCCAGCATCTCGTTGTAGGTAACTTCCTCCAGCTTCCTTGCGCCCTTTACCGTCCTGGGATCAGCGGTGTACACGCCGTCCACATCCGTATAGATCTGGCACAGGTCAGCGTCCAGGGATGCTGCCAGGGCCACCGCGGAGGTGTCGGATCCGCCCCGCCCCAGGGTGGTAATGTCCTCGTTCCTGTTCACGCCCTGAAACCCGGTCACGATAACGATCCTGCGCTGGTTCAGCTCCGCCTCGATGCGCTCTGTGTCCACCTTTTTGATCCGGGCATTCATGGAGACCGTATTGGTCATCATTTCGGCCTGCCATCCGGTAAGGGAAATGACCGGGCAGCCCAGGGCCTCAATGGCCATGGCGCACAGGGATACGGATATCTGCTCCCCTGTGGACAGCAGCATGTCCATCTCCCGGTTGGATGCATTGGGATTGATCTCCTTTGCTTTTTCAATCAGGTCATCGGTGGTATCCCCCTGTGCGGAGAGCACGGCGACCACCTGGTTCCCGGCCTTGTAAGTGTCAGTGATGATCCTCGCCACATTGCGGAGCCTTTCTGCGTCAGCCACAGAAGTGCCTCCGAATTTCTGTACAATTAAACCCATAGTTATTCCTTTCCAGGTACCGGCCTCAGTCACCCGGTACTCCTTGCAAAAAAGCGGTGTCCCCCCAGGGCCACCGCTCCTGTGCCGCCTGGCGGCACCAGCGTTCTACTAAATATTTTACACGCAGACCTTTATTTGTCAACCACTCAATTCTCCAGGTTTCTCCACTTAAAGTTGGGAATCACATCGGACCACTTGCTGATACCGATAATGGATTTTGCAAACTCCGTGGCTTCCAGGGTGGAGTTCTTCTTATCGATATCCCGGAATACCTGCCAGATCTTCTTGCGTTTGGTTGCCACGATCAGATTGGGCTGGTTCATATCACACTCCCAGAGTCCGAACTTCAGCCCGTCCTTTGCCTCGGACGGAGCATCCACCTGGCGGCTTACTGTGTAGGCGTCAATATAGGGATTGCTGTCCACCAGATAATAGGAATATGCATAGGCGGCTGCCTGGATCTCAGGTATGTTGCCCCTGGTGGGACTGTAGGAGGTAAAGCCCTGCTCAGTCAGAATAATGTGGCGCACATGACCGGATGGCGTGCGCAGCGTTTCCTGGACAAAATAATCCGTGAGCACGTTCAGATTGGCAAAGTTGATCACCGGTGAATTAAAATCATTGGTGAACAGGCCCGTGGTCTGGGGATCATCCCAAAATTCCGGTTCTGTCATGGGACAGGGATAAGGATGGTATGCAAGACCCCAGTCCATCTGTCCCTCGGTGTTTGCGATGGAGTTAAAACTGTCCACAATCTGCTTGCCGCCGTACTTCAGCTTTCCATCGATCTCGTTCATCCAGTTGTAATCCAGGGAAAAATATACCCTGTCATTGGCATTGGTGCTCTTGATCGCAGTATAGATAACCCGGAACGCCTTCTGATATGCCTTTACATAGCTGGTCAGATCCGTGGCACCCATGTAGTTCCACTGCTGGTTGTTGATCTCGTTGCCGATGATCCAGTTAGACACCTTGCCGTAGCTGGAGTTGGACCCGCTGTAATGGTCTGCCAGGAAGGAGGCAATGGCCTTTGTCTGCTCAAATCCGCTCTCCGTCTCAGCATTGAACATGTAATAAAATGCATTGGAGCTTTTCTGGGTCCCCGGATAGATCAAGTCCGGCGTATTGGGGTTCCAGTCATTTAACAAAATAACCGTTACGGTCATACCCTTATTGGACAGCGCGCTGATGGTCTTGTCATAGGCATCCACCACAGCCTTGTTAAAATGATAGGTCTTTCCGTCATACTGATATGTGATTCCTGTTCCCATAATCTGGGAAAACGCAATATTGGTGGTCACATGCTTTACACCCAGATCAAAGGCGTCCTCCAGCATGTCAATCTCAATATTCAGTCCTTTTTTGGAAAGGGGATCCTTAAATGCCGCGGAATTCTTAGCCACGATCTCAGGATTGGTGATATAGTGAGGTTTGCTGACGGATATAAATTGGGTCCCGTCATATACGGCCAGCTGGAATTTGCTGTACAGGCGGTCCTGAGCCGTTCCCAGGTTTAACGGTATGGTCACCGAAGTGCTGCCCAGGGCTGCCGCCGATGCTGCAAAGTCCCTTCTGCCTCCCAGCTCCTCCTCATAAGGCTGCATCTCAAACACGTAGACATTGCCGTCCGTACCAGCTGCGTCTCCGCTGCTGTTAAAGGCAATCTCTATGTTTTGTTTATCTCCTGTAATCTTACAGGAAGTAATCTGTCCTGACACTGCGGGAGCTGCCGGCTCTGTCCCGGCCGTGGTTTCAGCCTGGGCCGTATCCGCCAGGGCCATACCGGTTCCAAAAGCGGCTGTCCCGCAGACCAGGAGCGCTGCCAGAGCCAGCGCCTTACCTCCCATTAACATATTTCTCTTCATTTTCATTTCCTCCCAACTTTCTCCAGAATAGGATACAAGGTACATCATACAAAAAGAAGTTTACTTTTTCCGTGAACTTTTTATTACATGTATCTTAATTATTTGTATGATGGATTCCCGATTTTTAAGTGGATTTTTTATCCAATTTATGGCATGATAATATGGATAGGTATATAATGGAAGTGTGAATTGAATGTCTGGATCCTTCCAACACATAAGGAGGTAACTAACTTGGCTAGCAGAGCAGAATTAAAAGCGCGGGCAAAAGCATGTTTAAAAAAATACTATTGGATGGCTCTTTTGGTGAGCCTTGTGGCAACCATATTGGGCGGAGGCGGCAATACCTCCGTTAATTTCAGTATACCGGGCCGTTCCGGCTCCCGTTATCTGACGGAAGACTTTGATCTGGCGGCCCTGATCGCTGTTATGTTCATCGTTATCATCATGTCTGTCATCATTTTTATTGTATGTGTCCTGATACAGACCTTTCTGAGCAACGTGGTGCGGGTGGGACTGTGCTCCTACTTTATTGAAAGCAGGCAGAGACAGGCGGACGCGGGCTTTGAACGCCTGTTTTACGGATTTGGCGGCGGCAGATATCTTAAGATCGTAAAGGCAATGTTTATGAAGGACCTGATCATATTCGGCTGGACCCTGCTTCTCATCATTCCCGGCATTATCAAGACATACCAGTACGCAATGGTTCCATATATCCTGGCCGAATACCCGGATATGGATTACCGCAGCGCCCTGGACCAGAGCAGAAACATGATGGATGGGCACAAATTCCAGTTCTTTGTATTGCAGCTGTCCTTTATCGGCTGGGAAATTCTAGGTATCCTGGCATGCTGTATCGGTATCATCTTTGTGCTTCCTTATGAAAATGCAACCTATGCGGAATATTATGAGGAATTAAAACAGATGGGGTACAGACAGGAATATAACGGAACTTACTGATACGGTCCAGAAGACAGGGCTTACCGGTATGGTCCAGAAGACGGAAATTGCCGGTACGGTCCAGAAGACGGAAAAAGCAGGATTTCAGGGAGGCAAATCCCTGTAAATCCTGTTTTTTAGTTTTGGGACAGCGGCGGATCGGTCTATCCCGGGATGGTTCCCGTCACAGTGCAGTTACATCCATCACAGTCCGGTCACATCGATCACAGCTCCTGTATCCGCCGAACTGACCAGGGCAGCGTATTTGGCCAACGCAGGTTTTCTGGGCTTTCTCACAGGAACAAAGGCCATTTTTCTTTTCTCCAGTTCCTCCTGGGACACTTCAAGGTGAAGGCCGCGGCCTGCAATATCGATTTCGATCACGTCCCCATCTTCCACCAGTCCGATGGGACCTCCCGAGGCGGCTTCCGGGGACACATGGCCCACGCAGGGACCGTGGGTGGCCCCGGAAAAGCGGCCGTCCGTTACCAGGGCGCAATCCTCATCCATTCCCCGTCCCATAATCAGAGCCGTGGTGGAGAGCATTTCCCTCATCCCCGGCCCTCCCTTGGGTCCTTCATATCGGATCACAATCACGGTTCCCTTTTCAACCGTATTGTTGCTGATGGCTTCGTCCGCCTCCTCCATGGAGTTGAATACACGGGCTTTCCCCTTAAAATGATACATGGAAGATTTAACCCCCGACTGCTTGACCACGGCGCCCCTTGGCGCCAGATTTCCGCGGAGCACCGCGATGCCGCCCTCAGGCTTCTGGGGGGATTCCATGCTCTTTAACACATCATCAGGAGCGGCTTTGACCTGTTGAAGCAGTTCCCTTAAGGTGCTGCCTGTTACCGTAAGTACATCCCCGTGGATCCTGCTCTCTATGGTTTTTAACACGGCTGAGATCCCGCCGCTTGCATCCAGTGATACAATGGGGTATTTTCCGGAGGGCTGCAGGTTACACACAAAGGGAACCTGCCGGCTGATCCGGTCAAAATCCTCCAGGTCCAGCTTTACTCCTGCCTCATGGGCAATTGCCATCAGGTGCAGGACCAGGTTGGTGGAGGAACCAGTGGCCATGGCTCCGGCAACACCGTTCAGCATGGACTCCCGGGTGAGGATCTTCCTGGGTGTGATCCCCTTTCTCAGAAGTTCCATCACACATCTGCCTGATGCCTTGGCAATCCGCTTTCTCTTGTTGGATACCGCTGGTGCTGTCCCTGCTCCGGGCAGGGCCATGCCCAGCACCTCCGTGAGCATACACATGGAATTGGCGGTTCCCAGGTGGGCACAGCTTCCAACCGTTGGAAGGGCTGCTTTCTCAGCCTCCTTCATCTCCTCCACAGTCACAGTCCCCATTTCCACACGTCCGGGATATTCCCTGAGTTCAGAGGAACAAAACAGCGGATTGCCCCCCACATTTCCGGGAAGCATAGGGCCGCCCGGCACAATGACGGCCGGGATATCCAGCCTGGCGGCCGCCATCAGCATGCCCGGTATGATCTTGTCACATCCCGGCAGCAGCACCATTGCGTCAAAATGATGGGCCTCCACCACCATTTCCACGGAATCGGCGATCAGGTCCCTGCTGGCCAGCGGATAACACATCCCCTTATGCCCCTGGCACAGGCCATCGCAGATAGCGATCGTCTCCGACTGCCTTGGTACGCCTCCCGCCTCTATGATCCCCTGTTTCACATACTCTGCCAGTTCACGCAAATGCACATGCCCGGGCACCATTTCGCTGAAGGAACCGATGACCGCCACAAAAGGCTTTTTCATATCCTCCTCATCCATACCCGCGGCATACAAAAGCGCCCTCTGCCCCGACCGCCCAAGGCCATTGGTCAGAGTGCTGCTGCGGTATTTCCTGTCTTTCATCTCAAACGCATCTTCGTAGTTCTTTTTGTAGTCCTCTTTGTACTCCATATCGTACTCCATAACACCCTCCTTATATGCAGTTGCTTACTGTATAGGTAACTGTTCAGGACGGTTCATTTTCTTGACCGGAAAAGCCGGTCAAGAAGCATCGGATGTTCCCTCTATTTCACCCATTTTCCCGCCGTCCTTAACTGTTACGTGTATATTATAATTCGTTACCTTTGATAAGTAAAATTAATAGTTTTACACTTACTGTTAATTTTTTTAACAGTATCTTTCCTGCCCTGTTGTATTTCCCCACATTTCCATTTATAATTAAGGTAGTGGAGCACAAGGAGGTTTTCATGAATCTAAAGGAGATAGAGTATATTGTAAAAATCGCGGAGGAGCGCAATGTGACAAGGGCGGCAAAAAAACTGTTCCTCACCCCCTCTGCCCTGAACCAGCAGCTGCTCCATCTGGAACGCGAGATCGGCACGCCCCTCTTTTTCCGTTCGCGCACCGGATGGTCTCCCACGGAAGCCGGGGAGGTCTACCTCAGCGCTGCCAGGGAAATGCTGCGTCTAAAGCGTGAGACCTATCATCGCCTCCAGGATATCACTGACGCAAAAAAAGGCTCTCTCTCCATCGGTTTCCCGCCGGAAAGAGGCGCCCACATGTTCACCAGTATCTATCCTGTTTTTCATAAAGAGTATCCAGGTATTGTGATCAATGTATCGGAGGTAAGCGTCCGAAGGCAGCAGCAGATGATCATCCAGGGCAGCCTGGACATAGGGTTCATGACCCTGCAGGATAATCAGCGCACAGATGATGAGTATCTGCCTATCAGCACCGAGGAGCTGGTGCTGGCCGTCCCGTCCGTCCATCCCCTGTGCAGCCAGGCAAAGCCCGGCGGCAAGGGTCCTTATCCGGAACTGGATCTGGAAGGCCTTAAGTACGAACCCTTTGCCCTGATGTACAGGGAATCCACCATCCGCCAATGGGTTGACACCATCTTCCGGCAGGCAGGCTTTGTTCCCAATGTACTGTTTGAGACAGCCAGGGCCCGGACCATTCTCCATATGGTGGGAGCGAGGATGTGCTGCGGCCTGGTGCCTGAGTCAGATACACTGGCTCTGCGGGAGGATGTATCCTATTTTTGCCTGCCGGACCACCCTTCATGGAAGATTGTGGCCAGCTACCGCAAAAACAGTTACCTGAGCAGTCCTGCCATGTACCTGGTCCAGCTGGCATCGCAGTATTGGCAGGATCCTAGCAGAGTTTCTCCATAACTGAGGCCGATGTCTTTTCATTGTTCACACTGCAGGTATCATAGTATCTTCTGTAATACTCGGTGTACAAAAGGTCAATGAGGAACAGCTGGCTGATCTCCGCCGATGAAGAACCAGCCTGCAGCGGACTTTCATTGGCGCCGCACAGCAGTACCATGTCGCCGTAAGCAGTCAGAGGGGACTTGACGAAACGGGTGATACATACAATTTCCGCCCCTGCCTGCTTGGCCAGCTGCGCCACATGGATGGTATCCTTGGTGGCTCCCGAATAGGAGAACACCACAGCCACCTCACCCTTGGTCATGGTGGAGGCCATCATGGCCTGGATATGGGAGTCTGATGCGCAGTACACCTTGGACTCTATTTTAAGGAATTTGTCGGCCGCCTTCATGGCCGTGGTCATGCTGGTGCCCACGCCGTAAAAACAGATGCGCGTGGCGTTGTGGAAACACTGGATAACCTGTTCAAAATGGTCTCTCTTAAGAAGGGATTGGGTCTCCTTAAGTGCGTTTATATTGGAAGCCAGCACCTTCTGGACCACCTCGTCAAAGGTGTCATCCAGGTCGATATCCCCTTCCATCTGTCCCATGCCCTGCCTGCCCTCATTAAGGCTCAGGGACAGAAGCATTTTAAATTCCTGATACCCTTTGCAGTTCATGGTCTTGCAAAACCGGAACACACTGGTATCACCCACGTTGCAGACCTCGGCCAGTTCCGTGATGGACATGAACAGAACTTTTTTAGGATAATTGAGGATATAGTCCGCCACCTTTTTTTCCGCTTTTGTAAACTGGTTGTACTCTCCTCTGATCCTCACTAAAAAATCCGCTGTCATTTGCCTTCCTCCTTTGGCTGCCCGAAGCCTGAAAAATAAATTTATTAACAGTTCAGAACGGCGTGAAAATGAGTACAAAAGCGGGCGTTAAGCTTGCTCATAAGTCCGTTTTTGCACCCATTTTCACATTGGATGGACATCCGATGCTTCTTGACCGGCTTTTCCGGTCAAGAAGATGAGCCGTACTGAACAGTTACAATTTATCTATATTATAAAAAAAATATTTCTTTTAGCAAGAGAGGGGTGTACTTCTTATGAAGCATTTGTCTAAAAAAGAACTTTTCTCAATTCCTAACCTGATGGGATATTTCCGCCTTGTCATGATTCCGGTATTTGTATGGCTGTATCTCCACGCTGTGACGGACGCAGACTATTACAGGGCTGCCCTGGTCATGGGCATTTCCTCCATCACCGATATGTTTGACGGTATGGTTGCCAGGAAATTCAACATGATCACGGAATTCGGCAAGTTCCTGGACCCTCTGGCCGACAAACTGACCCACGGCGCCATCCTTCTCTGCCTTTTAAGCCGCTATCCTCTGATCCTCCTGTTAGTCATCCTTTTTGTGGCAAAGGAAGGGTTCATGCTCGTTATGGGCGCCATCAAGCTGCGCCAGGGCAAAAAGCTAGACGGCGCCATGTGGTTTGGGAAATGCTGCACCGCCCTGCTTTTTGTAGTCCTCTTCCTTTTCCTCCTGTTCCCCCATATGCCTATCCCTCTGGTCAATGGGCTGATCCTGCTGTGCGGGGTAGTGATGGCGGTGACTCTTGTGATGTATGTACGGGTGTTTAGACGGATGTAGGGCCGGCCTTAAACCGGTATCCCCTCCTTGATCGCCGCTACAAACCTCCTTGTAATATCTCCTGGCTCATCGCACTCCTCCCCTTTCTAAAAATGGAACATATCCAGTTCCTCTGCCTGATACTTTTCCTTAATTCTGAGAATCTCCTCCTTAAGGCCCGTGAGTTCTGAATCCTCATAGTTGTAGAACGGCTTTCTGGAGTACCCGGATTCCAGCCCTCTCCAGTTCATCATACCGTGGAGCACGGATGGGAAATCATATTTCAGGGCCGCTAAGATCACCTCATCCGCAATCTTCTGAAGCCTCATTCCTCCCTTGATATCGCTCTCCTCCACCTTGGCCAGAATCTTCTTGTACAGATCCGGGAACAGGTTGTAGAAGGAACCGATGATACCGTCCGCCCCTGCGCACATGCCGGAAAATGCCATCTCATCACAGCCTGAATAGATCATGAAATCACTGCCCAGCTTTTCCTTCAGGTATCCCATCTCATCATGGGATCTTGCCGTGTATTTGAGGCCGTGCACATTGGGAAGGTCCGCCAGCTTCAGCAACAGGCCCATGTCCATAAGCCCTGCCAGCTGGATGTTATAGACCACCATGGGAAGGGGCGTTGCCTCAGAGATATCTTTGTAATAGCTGTAAATATCATCCGCCCTGAACTTCCAATAGAAAGGAGGCACGGACGAAATGGCGTCCGCCCCTGCCTCATAGGCGTGCTTTGCCAGTTCAATGGATTTCTTTGTGCCAATATCCCCCACATGTACGATTACCGGAACCCGCCCTTTAACCTGATCGATCACAGTGTCCACCACCAGGTTCCGCTCCTCGGCGGTCATGGTAAAGCATTCTCCCGTACTGCCGGTGAGATAAAATCCGTCTGCTCCATGGTCCAGCATAAAATCCACCATACGTCTGGTGCACTGGATATCAACATTTTCCTCTTTGTCAAAAAATGTCATCATTGCCGGGATGACTCCCTTGATCTGTGTCATTTTAAATTTACTCATGATTGCCTCCTGTTGTTTGAACCTCTTTCTTTGCAGCTGCCTGCTCGCTGACGCGGTGGCAGCATACCATATGTTCCCTCCCTTCCTGCATGATAATGGTGGGATGGGGTATCTCGGTCCTGCATTTTTCCATACACTCCGGGCACCTTGGGTGGAAGGTGCAGCCGGACGGCGGGTTCACCGGGCTGGGTACATCGCCCTGAAGCGGGATCCTCTTGCGCCTCTTATCTATATCCGCAATGGGAATCGCGCTGAGCAGCGCCTTTGTGTAAGGATGGAGCGTATGTTCAAATAGCTCTTCCGTATCCGCCATCTCCACTACCCGCCCCAGGTACATGACCACGATCCGGTCACTGATGTATTCCACCACGGACAGGTCATGGGTGATAAACATGTAAGTGAGGCCGCGCTCCACCTGGAGCTTTTTCAGAAGCTGCAGCACCTGGGCCTGAATGGATACGTCCAGGGCCGACACAGCCTCATCGCACACAATAAATTCAGGGGATACGGACAAGGCTCTGGCTATACCGATCCTCTGCCTCTGGCCGCCTGAAAACTCATTGGGATACCGCTCCATGTACTCCGGAGGCAGGTTAACTGCTTCCAGAAGCTTTGCTATCTTTTCCTTCCTGACCTTTTTGCTCCTCTCCCCAAACCGGATCAGGGGTTCCTGCATGGAACCGAATATGGTAAAGGACGGATTCAGGGAGGAATATGGATCCTGGAACACGATCTGCATCTTGCACCGGGCTTCATCCAGCTCCCTCTTATTCATACCGATCAGCTCCCTCTCCCCTGTCTCAAAGGAATATCGGATACTGCCCTCCGTGGGTTTGATCAGCTGAAGGATACTTTTCCCCAGGGTGGTCTTGCCGCAGCCGCTTTCTCCTACCACACCCAGTATTTCCCCCTTGTATATGTCAAGGTTCACATCATCCACTGCCTTCACATACCCCACGGTCCGCTTAAATACCCCCTGTTTCACAGGGTAATACGTCTTCAGGCCGTTTACCTTAATGAGCACATCCTTTTTGTCTGCCATTATCTCACCCCTCCTTTCCCATCAGGTCATGAAAGCATCTGCAGTAATGGCCCGGCTCCAACTGGACCTCGGGGGGCATTTCCTCCATACACCGGTCGGCGGCGAATTCACACCTTGGCGCAAACTGGCAGCCTTTGGGACGGTTATATGGATCGGGTGTAGAGCCTTTGATGGGTTCCAGCTCCTGCTTCTTGCCCCGTCCCAGCACAGGTATGGACTTAAGAAGGGCTCTTGTATAGGGATGGGCCGAATGGGTCAGCACAGCTCTGGCATCCCCGCTCTCCACAATATTGCCCATGTACATTACAGCCACATTGTCGGCCAGCTCGGCAACCACACCCATATCATGGGTGATGAGCAGGATAGCCGCATCATGATTATTCTTAAGGGCCAGCATCAACTCAAATATCTGCGCCTGGATCGTCACATCCAGGGCCGTGGTGGGCTCATCCGCTATGAGCACCCTGGGCTGGCAGCTCATGGCCATGGCGATCATGGCCCTCTGGCACATGCCCCCTGAAAACTGGTAAGGGTATTCATCCACCCGCTTCTCAGGAAGGGGGATCCCCATGTCCTTTAACAGGCTGACCGCCTTCTCCTTTGCATCGCTCTTGCTCTTTGCCCTGTTATGATAGAGAAGGGATTCGTTGATCTGGTATCCCACTGTAAAGACCGGATTCAGGGCCGTCATAGGGTCCTGGAATATCATGGCGATCCCATCTCCGCGGATCTCACGCATCTCTTTTCCCTTTCGCTTTAACCGGTCGATCCTTATATCCTTACCCTTGTCGTAAAAATGTATCTCCCCCTTCTCAATCCTGGAAAGATCAGGCAGCAGGCCCATAATGGAATTGGCGGTCACGGATTTGCCGCACCCGCTCTCTCCCACGATACACATGATCTTCCCCTTCTCCAGCTGGAAGGACACGCCCCGAAGGACTTTGTTGCATCTCTCATTGTTATAAAAATTAACTTCCAGGTCCTGGACTTTCAATACTACGTTATCGCTCATGATGTATTATCACACTCCTTGCATTGAGCACTTAGCATCTGTCTTTTAGACGCTTATGTGCGAAAGCACTTCACGATTCTTAGCGAGGTCCTTTCGAGCTTAGTATCGTGAAGTTTCCCCTGGCACTTAGCGTCTGTCTTTTAGATGCTTATGTGCGAAAGCACTTCACGATTCTTAGCGAGGTCTTTTCGAGCTTAGTATCGTGAAGTTTCCCCTGGCACTTAGCGTCTGTCCTTTAGACGCTTATGTGCGAAAGCACTTCACGGAAGCACATTGGTTATCCGATCTGGGACGGGTCCGTGGCATCCCTCAGACCGTCACCGATAAAATTGATACCCACCACAAACAGCGTCACCACAATACCTGTTGGCAGCCATACCCACCAGGAATTCTTCAGTATCATCAGGTCCTGGGCCGCATTCAGGATATTGCCCCAGGTGGCCACCTCCAGAGGAACACCCAGTCCAAGAAAGCTTAGGGATGCCTCCTGGAGGATGAACATGGCAGTGGAAAGGGTTATGTTTACAAAAATGGGGCCGATGGCATTGGGCAGCATGTGGACAAATGCGATCCTCATGCTTCCGATTCCAAAAGCTTTCAGCGCCTGTACATATTCTTCCTCCCTCAGGGACAGCATCTGGGACCTGGCCATACGGTACATGGAAGGCCAGCCCGTAATGGAAAATATAAATATCAGGTTCCATAAACTCTGGCCCGTAATGGTCACCAGGATCAGAACCAGGATGATCTGGGGAAATGACATAAGAATCTCTGATATCTTCATAATGATACCGTCAAACCAGCCGCCCTTGTAACCTGCAATGGTTCCCAGGGATACGCCTAAAACCGTTGCGATCAGCGCGCTTCCAAGGCCCACGCCTATGGATATGCGCCCCCCATAGAGAACCCTGGCCCATATATCCCTGCCGATTTTATCAGTTCCCATAATATGGGAGGCAGTAGGCGGGCTCAGGATGTTGCGCAGGTCCACCTTGGTGGAACTGTACTGGGTAAACAGGGGCGCACACAGGCACATGAACATGATCACAAAGAATATGATAAATCCCAGTACGGACAGTTTGTTGGCAAACAGCTTCCTGAGGGCACGGTTCTTGATCCCTTTTTTTATACGGCCGGAGTTTTCCCTCTCCAGGATCCGGTCCATTTTCCGTTCAAGTGAACTTTTCATCCCGCACCTCCTAACTCAGTTTAATCCGCGGATCCAGCACTGCTGTGATGATATCCACGATGATGCTGGCCACAAGCACCAGCAGGACACTGAAGAAACCGATGATCATGACCAGGGGTGTATTCTGGGAGCGCACAGCTGAGACAAAGAGCACACCGATACCCGGCCACTGGAACACCTCCTCCACCACCACAGCACCTCCGATGAGCATGGGAAGGCGGAAACCGATCAATACCACCACCGGCGTCATGGCAGCCCTCAGCCCATGGAGAAGATTGACCCTCCACTCAGGCAGGCCCTTGCTTCTGGCTGTCTTCATATAATCGCGCCCCATGGAATCCAGCATGCTGGAGCGTCCATAACGCATAACTCCTGATGTCAGGGAAAATCCCAGCACAGTGGCAGGCATGATCAGATAGGGCAGCCGTTGAATAAAGTTCTGTCCCGCATAGGCCATCCGGCCTCCCACCGGAAGGATGCTGGTGTGGAGTGCAAATGCATTAATGCAGATGAGTCCCAGCAGGAACTGGGGGATCGCCACACCTACCATTCCAACAATACTCAAAATCTGGTCCAGGACCGTTCCCTTTTTAAGGGCACAGACAATCCCCAAAAGAATACCGAAAACAGAGGACATGACCAGGGAGGTAAAGGTCAGCTCAATGGTTGCCGGAAGGTGGTTCTTCATCAGGGTAATGACAGGGACGCCGCTCTGCAGGCTGTATCCGAAATCACCGTGAAGCATTCCGGCCAGCCACTTTAAATAGCGCAGGAAAAACGGGTCGTTCAGGCCCAGGGCCTCTCTCATGGCATTCAGCTGTTCCGGCGACATGGTGGCAAGGGCATCGGGCGGAATCAGGAAATCAACCGCATCACCCGGCATCAGCTCCATGCCCAGATAGATCAGGAAGCTGATTACCAGCATCATGGGAATGAGGGTCAGAATTTTACGTATTATGTAATTACTCATTAAAATTCCTCCTTGCATTGAGCACTTGCGCCTGGTTTTCCGGCGCTTTGTGCGAAAGCCCTTCGCAATACGAAGCAAGATCGTCCATAGCTTCGCATCATGGAAGTTCTCTTGTTAAAAAACAGGGCGGACCGTTTTATTACCGGCCCGCCACAGTCCAATCATCCTACTTTATATTCGCATCATGAGGGAACTGGTTGATATAGAAACATCTGGTATAGCGGATATTTGCCGCCGTCACCGTCATACCGTCCATGGCTTCGATGGCCTTTGCATCATCTGTGGATTTGCTCCATGCATAATCGATCTTGCCCGCTCCCGCATTCTTAACCAGATTGCCGTCATTCTCTCCGCTGGCAAACATATAGATGGTATCAATATTGCCTGTTCCGGTCTTGTAGTATCCGTCCCATCTCTTCAGGGTTGCATAGTTGTTGAGGACCACCTCATCAACTTTGTATGGGCCTGAACCGATTGGTTTCTGCCAGAACTGATCTTGCTGCAGCGTCTCGGGGCTTGCTTTCTCCAGACAATGCTTCGGAAGGATGGGCCACTGTGAAAATACCGCAAGGGCATTAGCAGATACCGTGTCAAAGTTTACTGTAATCTTGTTTCCATCGATCTCAACGCCTTCCAGGTTGTCGGTCTTGCCCTCCAGGAAATCAGCTGAGCCCTGGATGGCCTTCATTACCTCGGATGCAACCGCATTGGTTCCCGGGGTCCTTAACATCAGTTCCAGTGTGAACTTAACATCCTCTGCAGTGAGGGGTTCATCATCATGCCACTTTAACCCGTCCCTTAAGACAAACTCAATGGACTTGTCATCCTCAGACACAGCATAGCTCTCAGCCAGCATTCCCTCTGTGGGATTCAGGGAACTGTCCGCATTGATCAGCTTGTCGAAGATCAGCTCAGTGTTGATCATGTAACCCGGATTAACCATGGGATACCAGAAAAATTCTTCCGGTCCGCCGTTGGTGTACATGGTATTGTCCGCCCGGTCGATCTTCCAGTCCAGAATGTTCTTCTCATAGGAAAACTGGTCGTTGCCGAATTTGCTGCCCGCAGTGTCCAGCTTGTCGCTGGTATAGATAAAGCATACCTGGTGATACAGCGGCATGGCCAGTTCATTCTCTGCCACAAACTGCTGGATCTTAAAAAATGCTTCCTTCTGCTCATTGGTATCCATGGTTGCGTTGGATGCTGCAATCATCTCATCCAAGCCATCCTGCTTGGGAACCGAGGAGTTGTTGGATGCAGTGGATGCAAAGCGGTTATAGAACTCACTCTCTGCCAGGGCTGCAACGGCTGCATAGGCCAGATCCCACTTCACAGCGGACGGTCCCTTCTCCTTGTCTGCGGGCGGTACCCAAAGCTGGGCTGCCAGGTCGCCTTCCAGCTTCCTGAACTGGGCCTTCACGCCAACCTCCTGCCAGTACTGGCCGATAATGGTCATCAAATCCACGGTCTGCTGGTCATCATAGTAGTAGACCACGTCCAGGGTATAGTCTGCCGGCCATCCTGCTTCCTTCAGCAGCTCCTTGGCCTTTTCCGGATTATACTCATAGACCGGGATCTCAGGGTTCAGCCAGTCGCCGGGGGCGGTAAAGCTCTTAGCCACTTCCGCCTTTCCCTCAAAAAGGCTGTCCACAATGGCTTCCATGTCAATGGCGTAGGCCAGTGCCTGCCGCACCCTTACATCCGCCAGAGGTGTTCCCAGATCTGTTGCCCCTGCCCCGTCTGCGGAGCTGCCTGAGGTCCCGCCTGCTGGTGCCTGTGTGGTCTGGGCGCCCTGCCCCTCAGCAGTGGTCTCAGCCGTCTTTCCTCCCGAACCACAGCCGGCCAGGGATCCCACGGCAAGAGTTGCTGCCAAAAGCAGGCTTGCTAATCTTCTTTTCTTCATAATCCGTAACCTCCATTTCTTAGTTTGTACTTTGTACTACAAAGTTTTGTAACCTTCATTGCTTTTTCAAGCTATCGTGACTTTATTGTATGATAATTGCACATACATGTCAATATATAATTTATTTTACCGTGTGTATAATGTACGT